>Ga0105164_10000254_pt1 | contig 39814 bp, 31 predicted proteins | sample VDWuncwatermetaG_FD_89674 | JGI IMG/M metagenome (GOLD analysis project Ga0105164, IMG submission 89674) | Wastewater microbial communities from Netherlands to study Microbial Dark Matter (Phase II) - VDW unchlorinated drinking water | ecosystem: Environmental > Aquatic > Freshwater > Drinking...
CGGTGCCAGAAGCCCTTCCCGTCGCCGATCTTGGCCTTCGCCATGTCCGACTCCCGGCGGAAATATTCCCCCGTCACCACGGGTCCTTTCACCGCGAGCTCCCCGACCGTGCCGCGCGGCACGCGCAAGTCGTCGGACCAGGTCCGGATCGGGCCTTCCTCGATGCGGATGACGGCCGCCTCTATGCCTTTGACGGGCTTGCCGATGCAGATGCCTTCACCGCGCAGAGTTTTAGCCGAAGTTTCGGAAAGAATCTCAAACGAAGACGTCAAAGCAACGGGCAAGGCCTCGGTCGCCCCGTACGGCGTGTAGATCGGAACGTTCTGATTGAGCAGCAGCGAAAAACGCCTCAAGGTCCGCGCCGGCACCGGCGCGCCCGCCGACATCACGCGCGACAGGCTCGGCAAGGCGATCCCGTACTTGGCGCCGAAGCGCCCCACGCGGTCGAGCAGCGCCGGCGAGCCGAACAGCTGCTGGATCCGGTGCTTTTGAATGGGCTCGACGATCGCCATCGGGTCCACCAGGCCGGGCCGGGTGAAGTCCATCTCGGGAATAACGACGGTCAGCCCCAGGGCGGCGTCGAACAGCCCGAACAGCGGGAAGGTGGCCAGGGACAGCTCCCCCTCCTTGATGTCGAACAGCTCGCGGAGCTGATCGACCTGCGCCGAGAACATCGAGTGCTCGTAGACGGCGCCTTTCGGCGCGCCGGTGCTGCCCGAGGTGAACAGGATCGCGGCGCGACCGTCGGCGGGCACGGACGGCAGGTCGAGCGTGCGCCCGCGGCCGAGCTCGCGAATCGCCTCGAGCGTGGGCAGGCCGAGGGACGGCCCGCCCACGACGACCTTCAGCCGCGCCGTCGGCGCCCAGCCGCCCGCGGCGCGCGCGATGTGCGCCTTGGCCGAGCCCACGAACGCGTCGGGCGCGGCCTCGGCCAGGCAGCGGCCCATGTTGGAGAAGCCGATGCCCGGATCGATGAGCACGGGCGTCACACCCGACCGGAACAAGGCGAAGGCCACGGCGAAAAAGTCGCGCGAGGGCGGGATCAGCACCGCGACGCGCTCGTTCTTCTTGAGCCCGGCGCGCAGGAAGCCCTGGGCGAGTAGCTCGACGTCCTTGCCGAGGTCCGCGAAGCTGACGACCTCGTCGCGATGGATCAGCGCGGGCTGGGCGCCGAGGCGCCGGGCGTTATCGAGCAGCCGTGAGCCGAGGTCCGTCGCGGTCGCCGTCTCGCTCATGCGGTGACGGGCTTAGCGACGAAGTCCTTGATCAGGGCGACGACCTCGGGGCCCGAGTCCTCGAGCAGGAAGTGGCCGCTGTCCGGGAAGCGCTTGACCGTCGCCTTCGGGAAGCGCTTGATCCAGCCGTTCAGGAACGCCTCGTCGAACACCCAATCCTTCAAGCCCCAGGGCAGCAGCATGGGGACATCCTTGAGCGTCGCGAGCTTTCCCTCCGTCTCGATCACCGCATTCCAAGCCGGGTCGCCGGGCTGAAGCGGGATGTCCTGCACGAAGCGATGCACGGCCCGGCTCTCGCTCCAGCCGTCGTAAGGCTCGTGGTAGCCGTCCATCTGCTCCGGCGTGAGCTTGACCTTCGCCGTGCAGGAGCGCAGGACGACCCGGCGGAAAAAGCCGAAGGCGCGCAGCGGGATGCCGGTCAGGTTTCCGCGCATGAAGGTGAGGCCAGGCGGGAACGGCTTTTCTTCAGGAAGTCGAAAGCACGAGGTATTCAGCGCCACGATCGCCTTGATCCGCTCCGGGTGGCGCACGGCCCAGGACATGCCGATCATGCCGCCCCAGTCGTGCACGATCAAGGTCACGGGTCCCGTCGGGGCGATCCGCTCCATCAACGTGTCGAGGTCGTCGACGCGCGACTTAAGCGTGTATTTGTAGCGCTTGTCGCTCGGGCGGTCGGAGAGGCCCATGCCGACGTGGTCGGGCACGATGCAGCGGTGCGAGGGCGAGAGGGCTTTAACGACCTCCCGGAAATAGAACGACCAGGTGGGGTTGCCGTGGACCATGAGCACGGTCTCGCCCTTGCCTTCGTCGAGGTAGTGCATGGCGTAGCCGCCGAGGTCGATGCGGCGGCCGGTGAATGGGTACAGCGACTTCCAGCCGCTCACCACTCCCATCCGAGCATCATGCAATTAAGCCCCGAGCCGATGCCGATGAAGCCGACGCGGTCTCCCTTATTGAGAAAGCCGCGTTCCTCGGCCAGCGCGGCCGTCAGCGGCAGGCTCACCGTGCCGATGTTGCCGAGGAACTCGTAGGTCGGGAAATCCTTGTCGTGGCCGACGCCGCACGCCGTCAGGAGCGCGGTCGTCTGCGGGCCGCCGACCTGGTGGCAGATCGTCTTATCGAGGTCCGCGCTGGTCCAGCCCATCTTCTGAGAAAAGCTCTGCCAGGTGAGCTTGGCCAGCTCCATGCCGTTCTTGAGCACGGCGGGCGCGTCGGTCCTCATGAAATCGCGGTCCCACTGGCACAGGTCCCAGTGCTGGGGCGCGGCCTGGACCGTGCCGCCGAGGAGCTTGGGGCCTTTCTTGCCGAAGCTGCCGTCGGTCAGGACCACGCCCACGGCGCCGGAGCCGCCGGTCAAGGTCGCGATCGAGAGCTTGAAGTGCTCCATGGTCGGGTTCTTGAGCATGGACTCGATCATCGCCTCGTTGATCTCTCGCGCGGACTCGCAGGAGACGACGAGGCCGGCCTTGATCTGGCCGAGCTCGATGCGGTTGGCGATGTCGATCATGCCGGACATGACGCCGAGGCAGGCGTTGGAGATATCGAAGACCACGCAATCTTTAGTCGTGCCGATTTTCGAGGCCACGGCGCAGGCGGTGGCCGGCTCGGAGGACTCCTTGCAGACGCCGGCGTAGATCACGACGCCGAGGTCGCTGGGCTTCACGCCGGCCTTGGCGAGGGCCTTTTTGCCGGCGCCGGCGGCGCCATCGGAGAGCTTGAAGCCTTCGTTCCACCAGCGGCGCTCCTTGATGCCGGTCAGGGCCTCGATCTGGCCGACCTGAAAGCGGAGCGCGTCGTAGACGGGCTGGATGCGCTTCTCGAGCTCGGAGGAGGTGACGACGTTGGGGGCCAGCTCGTAGGCGAGGCCGTCCAGGGTGACCTTGGTGTATTTCATGAGTTGACCTTCAAAGTGAAGTCGCGCATTTCATAGACGACGAGGCCGTCGCGCAGGAGATAGCCGTCGGCGGTGAGCGTCTTGCTCGCCTCGTCCAAGGCGGTGATCCAGCACTGGACCTCGACGGCCTTGTTCACGGGCGTGTACTGGCCGCGGTACAGCCACTTGTGAGTCTTGCCGAGGACCATGCTCTCGAAGCGGCCGGCGCCGGGCCAGCGGTCGCGGGCGTGGCACTTCATGAGCTCGATGAACGACTCCAGGCCGAGGGAGCCGGGGCAGACGGGGTCCTGGTAGAAGTGGGCAGAGAAGAACCACTCATTGGGATTAACGGCGCGATGGCCGATGAGCGCGCCGAGGCCCTTGGGGCCGGCGCTGTCGTATTGATCGACAGTGTCGAGCATCAGCAACATAGGACCGGGCAAAGAGGGCAGACCGTCTTTCAACGACAAACGACGGGGAGCCGTACCGACGGGCGCCACAAAGGGCTTCGCGCCTCGTAAGCCGACCTGCTGGGAGAGGGATTCTTTGGTAAAGAAACCGAATTCAGTCTTACCCTGGTAGACCAACTTCCCGTTACCGTCGGTCATGCGCATGTCGTAGTTCTGAATGATCATCCCGCCCGACTGCGATACCTTGGTCATCACGACGGTCGTGACGAGCGTGCCGGTCTCGGGGGTGATCTCGACATGCTGAATCGCGTCGCCGCCCAAGTTGCGGAACGACAGATCGATCGGGCTCGTGAGCGCGGAGCCGCAGTAGGCGGCGAGCCAGCCGCAGGGCTGCAGCGCCACTTCCAACAGAACGGCAAACGGCATCGTCGCCTGACCATTCTCCCGGAAATACCACGCGTCTTTGGGGATCGCGTACTCGGCGGTGGCGGAGGCGCCGGCCTTGAGGACGAACGGCTCGCCCTTCAGGCCGACGATCCGGTCGAGGAACTGGTACGGCGGGCCCGGGAGGCGGGCGAGGATGCGGTCCTTGTCGAAGATCTTGTAGGGCTCGCCGAAGGCCTCGGACGGGTTGCCGTTCGAGTAGGCCATGATTTTGTCGGAATCGTAGTAGACCGTCTTTTCTTGCTTAGTCCACAGGGACTCGATGGACGCACGATTCGTGCCGGACAGCCTGACCGACATATCCGTAATCTGAACGATATTCTTGTCGTCCGAATACATAAACGCGTCCGCGACGCAGAACGGCGCGCCGTCGGCGCCGTAGCCGAGCTCTTTGATATGGAGTTCGTAGCGGGCCTTCTTCGTCGACGCCAGCACCTGGCCGCGGCACTTGAGCTGCGACGCGATCCCGGGCATGGGCTCGTGCCATACCTTCCCCTTTTCCCCCACCCAGCCCATGCGCATGAGCTGAACGCGCAGCGTGTGGAGGCAGCACTCGTACATGAGCGTGCCGGGCATGACATTGTCGTCCTTGAAGTGGCAGACGAGGTGCCAGTCGTCGGGATGAATGTCCATCTCGCCGACGGCGCGGCCCAATCCATACCGACCGCCCTTGGGGTCCAGCTCCAGGATCCGGTCGACGAGCTTCATGCGGCCGGGAGGCAAGGTGTCGGGAACGAAAGGCAGGGATTCGAATGACGGACCAAAGGCCGTCTTCAAATCTCCGGCGCGAAGGGCTTCGAATTGACCTTCGGTCAACGACACCTTATCGATAAACGGAGCGAGAGGTTTCCAGTCGGCGGGAAGCTTGCCGGGGACAGGCTGTTTTTCGGCCTCCGTCAGGACGATGCCTTTACCCTTGGCGAGCTCAGCATTCGTAAAGAAGCCGGCGCAGCCCTTACGCATGGTCAACAACGGCTTACCATCGACGGTCGAATCGTATCTAAAGAAGAAAAGCCAGATGTCATCATGTTGGCCGAATCCGTCTATGCTTATGTCGTACTTGATCACCTGGCCGGGCTTCGGCAGGTGATCATGAAAGGTCACGATGGCGTCGAGCAGGCGGTAGACGGCTTTGCCCTTGGTCTGGGTGTCGATGCCGAGATATCCGGACAGGAACAGGTCGGCCTGGCCGGCCTCGACGGCGATGCACGTGGGAATGCGGCCGGCGTCTAAATACCAGCCATTATGAAGAACGTCGTGCTCGGTGATGCAGGAGCCGGCCTTCATCGAGTTCGGGACGCCGGTCACCGACATCACCCGGTCGCACAGCATGAGCGGCTCTTCAGGGAGGCGGACGCGTGTGGGGTAGGCGTCCACATGGGCGAAGGCCTCGCCGAGGACGGCGCCGATCTTGCCGGAGGCGAATTCGAGACACGCCTTGCGGTCCATGAAAACCTTTTCGACGGGCGCCGGCGCGGGAGAATTCAACGAATTCGCAGGCCTGACACCATTATCGACTTGTCCCGAGGCGATGCGGATCTGCTCGGAGAGGTTCTTGCTCTGAAGAGAGGCGAAGTTTTCGGCGAGCTTGAGGTACATCTGATGAGCTTGCGCGGTGAGGGCGGCGGCGTTGGCGAGGTGGCCGGCGGGAGACGGAGAGTGAACTGTTCCCGGGAACAGTTGCGGCGCGACGGGTGCCCCCATATCGGCGCCGGGCAGGCGAGGTTCGGGAATACGAACCGAAGGAGCGACGCGCATGGGAGCGGGGGCCGGTCTTGACGCCTGCGGCGGCGCCGGCGGCGCTTGCGGCGGAGAAGGAGGTGTCCAGGACACCTTCGAGGGACGGCCGCCCAACGGCAAACGGATGAATTGCGCCGGCTGAGCCGGCGTACCGACATGGCCGGCGCAGAAAGTACGAGCCCCGTACAACGGCTTCAAATCGACGGGGGAACGCTCCGCGATCAGAAAAGCCAGCGTTTTAAGAACGCCCGAAACGTCATCGAGACCACGACTGTCGACCGATCTTGCATTATGGGTCAACGGGCCGAGAATCTTGCCGATCATACGCGTGCAGCTTCCCTGGGGACCGAGCTCGATGAAGGTGCGCACGCCGTCTTCATAGGCCGTCTTGATCAAAGCGGCGAAGTTCACCGAACGAATGGCTTGCGTCGTGATCGAATCCGCGGCGGATTCGCGCGTGACCTCGTAGCTCTTGCCGAAGGCTCCGGAGTAGTACCGGATTCCTTTCGGAGCGCGGGTCGGGAAGAGGTGCAGGTCTTTGTACTGCTTCTCGACCAATTTCGCGGCCGGGAAGTGGACGGTCGAGACGCCCTGAAGCGGCAGGAACACGCAGCCGAGACCCTCGACTAATTTCTCGACCGCGGAGCGGTAGCCGCCGACGACGCATTCGACCGGAGCGTTGACGATCAGGAGCGCCGCGCGCTCGGCGCCCTTGAGCGCCATGTTCACCGCGTCGGCGGGGCGGTCCACGACGCCCAGCACCCAGTCGACCTTCTCATCGGCGGGCAAGCGCCAGAACTGGCGCGCGGCGTCGCAGGGGCCGGCAAGCTCAGAGGTGAATAGGGAGGACTGCTTCATGCGGCGCAGCATTTCATCGCGGGAGGTCCAGGCGCGCGTGGCGAAGAGCCCCGCGGTCTCGCCCAGGCTGTAGCCGACGACGGCGGTGGGGTTCACGCCGAAGGAGCGCATGAGGTCGCTCGTGACCGTGCCGTGGGCGACGGACGCGAAGATCAGAGCGTGGTAGTCGGCGTTGAGCTCGCTGTCGGCCCTGGCCTCCCAGCCGGGCTCGAAGGCGAGGCGCCAGGGTGCCACGCGCGCGGGCGTCATCTGCTGCCGCAGATGACCTGACTCGACGTCTTGCTGTCTTAATATCTCCGGCCACTGCGCGCCAAGGGCGGCGGTCATGCCGAGGTATTGGTTGCCGGAGCCGGGGAAGACGAAGGCGAGATCCCCCCCGAGCGGCTTGCGCGTGGTGAGGTAAGCGCGATCGGAGGGCAGCGGGCGCTCGGGATTGTCGCGGACGGAGTCGGCGGCCATGCGCGCGAGCGCCAGCAGCTCCTTCCAGTCGCGCGCGACGAGGGCGCAGGCGAGCGGGGACTCGGGCGAGGGGCCGCGCTTGATCCACCAGCGGCGGGCGAGGGCTTCGATCCCGTCGCTTGAATCTTGTGAGGCGGTCCAGTCGATGAGGGCGGCGAGGCCGGCGAGCAGGGCGGCGGGGTCGGCGGCCTCGACGGCGAACAGGGCCTCGGCGCGGGCGCCGAGCGGCTGGCGGCGCTCGTCTTCCACGAGAGGATCGGAGGTCTCGCGCTCGAGCTGTTCGAGCACGGCGTGCACGACGCCGCCGTCGACGCCGAGCGAGGTCACGCCCGCGCGGCGCGGGCCGTCGGCGCGGTTGCGCAGCCAGTAGGAGGCGCGGCGCGGCGAGTGGAGGCGCTTGCGGGCGGAGGCGAGCGGGGCGATCGGGTTGACGATGGTCGGGCCCGCCGGCAAAATCTCCTGATAAAGGGACAGGGCCGCCTTCACGAGCCCGGCGAGGCCGGCGGCCGCTCCGGCGTGGCCGATCACGGACTTTGACGACGACAACGCCAACGGCAATTCGGCTTCGGCGGTGCCGAAGAAGTCGACGAGGGCGGAGGCTTCGCTGCGGTCCTCCTTGGCGTCGCCCGAGCCGTGGCACTCGAGCAGGCCGATCGTGCTCGGGTCCACCTTCGCGTCGTCGTAGGCGCGGCGCAGGGCCTCGACGCAGGCCTCCTGCGTGGGCACGGCCGCGTCGGCGCCGCCGCCGGAGGCGGCGCCCAGGCCCTTGATGACCGCGTATATCCGGTCGCCGTCGCGCAGGGCGTCGTCGAGTCGCTTGAGCACGACGGTGGCCGCGCCCTCGCCGGGCACGGCGCCGTCGGCGGAGGAATCGAAGGGGCGCGAGCGGCCGTCGGGCGAGTAGGGCTTGAGCGCGTGGGAGCCGGCGAGCGCGCGCGCCTCGCCCGCGAGGTCGGCGGCGCCGGCCAAGGCGGCGTCCACCTCGCCGCGCTGGAGGGCGCGGACCGCGGCCTCGAGCGCCTTGAGCCCGGAGTTCTCCTCGGCGGAGACGGTGAAGCTCGGGCCGCCGAGCCGGAACTCGCGCGCGACGCGGCTGGCGGCGACGCTGGCGAGGCCGCCCATGACGCGGTTCGCGGTCAAGGCGGGGCCGGAGGCGTCGCGCAGGGACGACAGCCAGGAGGAGCGCTGGGCGGAATCGAGGGACCAGCCCTTCGACTTGGCCCAGGCGTCGGCCGAGTTTTCCAGGGTCCAGCGAAGATCGTACTGCGTGATCGCGAGATCGAAAGCGACGCCGAGGAAGACGCCCACTCTATCACGACCTTCCTCGGACAGCTTTGCGTCAGCGATCGCGGACGCGGCGCTTTGGAGAGCGAGGAGCTGCTGTGGAAGCATCTCCTCCATCTCTTTGGGAGGAATCCTGAAGGCAGCCGCATCCGAGCCCGCCTCGCGCAGATAGCGGCCCTTGAAGCCGGCGGGGGCGTCGATGGCCTGCCAGCGGTCCTCGGCGTACGCGCTTTCTTGCTCGACGCCGCCTAAAACGGCTTCTTGAAATGAACGGAGATTGGCGAGCGCGCCGAAGCGCGCGTCCATGCCGACGATCGCGACGGGCGCGGAGGACGGAATCGTACGGCGAACGGCTGGAGAACTCTTGGAACCGGCCTTACGGCGTTCGGGGGCTTCTTCGACGATCAAGTGGGCGTTGATGCCGCCGAAGCCGAACGCGGAGAGCGCGGCTCGCCGCGGCGTCTTGGCGTCGCGCTTTAACCAGGGCGACGCTTCCGATTGAACATGGAAGGGGCTCTCGGAAAGACCGGCGTTCGGATTAGGAGTGGAGTAGTTGGCGTTGGGAGGCAGGGTCTCGTTCTCGAAACCCAACAGGACCTTCATTAATCCGGCGGAGCCGGCGGCGGTGAGGAGATGGCCGATGTTGCTTTTCACGGATCCCAAAGCGCACTGGCCCTTGGTCCAGCCTCTCTCGCCCCACAACGCTTTCAGGCTCGCGACCTCGATTGGATCTCCCGTCGGAGTTCCGGTCGCGTGGCACTCGATGAAATCTATTTGGGACGGCGACAATCCCGACTCCAAATACGCCGCGCGCATCGCGCGGAGCTGGCCCACGGTGTTGGGAGCCAAAAGGCTGCCGCCGACGTCGTTCGACAAACCGCCGCCCAGCAGCACGCCGCGTATGCGGTCGCCGTCGCGCTGGGCGTCAGAGAGGCGCTTCAAAACGAAGAGCCCCGCGCCTTCGCCGACCACCAAGCCATCGGCCGCGGCGTCGAACGGCGAAGGCACTCCCGACGCGGAAAGCGCACGGAGCTGGGAGAAGCCCATCTGCGTATAGAGCGACTGCGGACGCGCCATGCCGCCGGCGAGCATCGCGTCGGCTCTGCCGGCACGCAGCTCCTCCATGGCGAACTTCAACGCATACAGAGATGAGGCGCAGGCGGCGTCGAGCGTCCAGGAGCCGCCGCCGAGGCCGAAGGCCTTGGTCAGCACCCCGCCGGGAAGGCCCGCGACGAAGCGGTTGGCGGGATTGACGCGCGCGGACGGCTGGCGCGGCGCGAGCGCGAGGGCGCGGCGCTCATAGGCGGGCAGCAGCAGCTCCCGCGACCAGGCGGACGCGCCGTCGGTGGGCAGGACGAGCTGGCCCAGGACGACGCCCATGCGCGACTTATCGGAGGCGGTGAGCCTTGCTTCGGAGAGCGCCTGGCGCGCGGCGTGCAAAGCGAGGTGGAAGGCGGGGTCGAGGGAGGCCGCCCACTCGGCGTCGAGCGCCAGGCCCGCGGGGTCGAAGGTAAAATCCTCCACGAAGCAGGCCTTCGTCGAGTAGACCTTGTCGGCGGCGCCCTTGGCCGGATCGAAGGCCGAGCCGGGAGAGACCGCCCAGCGACCCGCCGGGACCTCCTTCGCGGCGCAGCGGCGCGCGACGAGATTCGCCCAGAATCGCGCGGGCGTGGGCGCGTCGGGGAAGATTCCCCCCGCGCCGACGATCGCGACCGGCTCCGGTTTCTGGCTCACCGCTTATAGATCGTGTACGCCTCGGCGTCTTCCGTCCATTCGACGCCCGCGCGGTTCAGGCGCCGCAGGACGCCGAGCCAGCCGCCGTCGGCGGGGCTCGTGACCGTCTTCGACAGGGCGGCCTTGGAGGCGATCACGCGGATCGTCTCGGCCGACACCTGGTCGCCCTCCTGAGGCAGCTCGGCCACGAGGCGCACGCCGAGCTTCTTGGCCTCCTCGTCCGGGTACTCCCAGGTCTCGCCGGCCTTGACGCGCTTTTCCTTCACGTTCTCGTTCGGCACGACGAGCGCGGTCTGGTCCTTCGAGCCGAGATCGTAGATGTTGTACAGGTAGACCCAGCTGTCGCGCGTCGCGGTCACCGTGATCTTCGCCTCGTCTCCGTGTAGGAAGCGCTGGTTCGACACCTGCAGCTCGACGAAATAATCCTTGTCGCCGGCCGCGTCGCGCGGCACGACGCACGCCTTCAGGCGCATGCGGTACAGGCAGCCCGGGCAGTCCGGCGCGTCGCGGTAGCCCTCCTCGAGCACGGCTTCCTTGACGATACGCCCGTTGCGCGTCGTCTGCAGGATGCCTTCGGTCAGGCGGGATTCCCGGCGCAGGCCTTCCTGCTGGAAGTCCATGAACTTCGACTTCACCTCGACGCCGAGGAAGTCCTGGATCGCGGCCGCGCGCGCATGCTCCATCGCGGCGGCGCGCGTCTGATGGCGCGTGTCCTGCGTGCCGACGGCGACCGACGCCGAGCCCTCGAGCCAGGTGCAGCCCTCGGGATCCACGCCCAGCACCTTGCCCTGGCGCTCCTGGACCTCGTTGCGCACGACCTCCTCCTTCGACTCGCCCTTTTCCGACTTCACCTCGGCCCCGCCGGAGACGCGCGCGGGCGCGCCGTGAGCCTTCTCCGAGCGCTCCTTGACGGCCTCGTACTCGGGGCCGGACGCCGCTTGCACCTGGGTCTTCCCTCCGCCGCAGGCGGAGAGAGCGAACGCGGACGCGAGCGCGGCGAGAGGAAGAAGCCGTTTCATTTAGTTCCCGCCCGCCTCTTTGTCGAGGGAGTCGTGCGCCCGCTCCGACGCGGAGTGGGAGCCCTCGTAGTTCGGGCGCGGGTCGGCCTTGCGCTCCTTGCAGGCGGCGAACGCGACGGCGGCGAGCAGTACGAGCAGAAGATTCCTCATGTTTCCCCCTTTAAGCGGCGGCTTCAACGGCGTTGCGGCGGAACGCGGCGGTCAAAGACTTGTCGGACGAGCACTCGAAGCCTTCGAGCCGCGCCACGAGCGCGCCGCGCTCGTCCACGAACTCGATATCGGCGGCCGCGAGGCCGTCGGCGCGCTTGAGCGCCTTGGCGATCACGCGCACGCCGTTGGCCGGGAAGGACTCGGCGAACTGCCGGTACTTCGCGGCGAAGCTCGGCAGGGACGGCGCGCCCATCTGCGACTCGGTCCAGAGAATCATGGCCTGGAACGCGGCGTCGAGCGCCGCGGGATCGGTCAGCCAGCGGTCGCGGATCGGCTGACGCGCCCACGAGGCGGGCGGCAGGGCCGTCTTCGACTCGACCACGATGCCCTCGGGACCGCAGTGCGGCGCGGACAGGAGGAACTGCATGTCGGGGCCGTGGAACAGAACTTCACGATAAGCCTTATCCATCGAGCGGCCGTAGGCCGCGCCGGAGATCTTAAGCGACGCTGACGGAGCGGCGGGCCGCTTCGCCGCCAACAGCACCTTGGCGGAGATGTGGAGCGCTCCCCCCTCGCCGCGCAGCTCGACGGACACGACGAACGCGCCGTCCCGCTTCTCGGCCGGGCCCGCGTGCGCCTTGATCGTCGTCGCGGCGCCGGGGCGCACGACGATGCCCTTGGCCACGCGCAGGTCGTCGAAGCCGACGAAGGCGAAGCCGGGGTTAAGATGCAGGGCCGCATGCGCCAGCCATTCGGCCGAAAGCGCCAGCGGCAGGACCGCGCGGCCGTTGAGGACGTGCGAGGACAGGAAGGGGTACGCCTCGAGCGTCAGATCCCGCTCGAAGCTGACGGGCAAAGCCGCCTTCGCGCCCGGCAGGGCCGCCAGCACGACGGTCTCGGCCGGGCCGGAGCCGCGCAGCTCGGCGACGAGATGCTCGCCGCCCGCCGTCAGCCCGATCACGCCGACGCCTTCCGAGGCGAACAGCTTCTTCAGGTTCGCGTCGACCATGCCGCCGTCCCACGGGCCCCAGCCCAAGGACGCGACGCGGCAGTCTGCAAGCCGCGCGGCGAGGACCGAGGCGGCCTTGTTCAGCGCCTCGTTGGCGACCGCGTAGTCGGACTGGCCGACGCGGCCGTAGCGGGCCGTGGAGGAAGAGAACAAAGCGAGCACGCGGAGGTCGGACGGCTTGACGGCGTCGAGGAGGTTTCGCAAACCCGTCAGCTTCGTGTCGAGGACGGAGTCCACCATGGCGGAGGTCTTTTCCAAAATGGCCTTGTCGGCCAAGACGCCGGCGCCGTGAACGATCCCGCGTATCGGGCCGAAGTCCTTGATCGTCTCGGCGACGAGAGCCTTCACGGCGTTCGCGTCACGGGCGTCGACGGCGCGATAGCGAGTCTCCGCTCCCTCGGCCGACAAGCGGGCCATGTTCGCGCGGATTTCCCTGGCCGCCATCAATTCCTTCGCGCGCGCGCCGATCTCCTTCGGGCTCAACCCGCCCTGCTTGGCGATGGCGCCGCGCAGCTCGGCCTCGGTCTTGAACGCGGCGAAGCCGGAAGGCTCCGTTCCGGGAAGCGGCGAGCGTCCGACCAGAACGAGGCGCGGCTTGAACGCCTTGGCCAGCGCCAAGGCGCACTCGGCGGTCACGCCGCGCGCGCCGCCGGTGACGATGACGGCGTCGCCGTTCTTCAGGGGTTCACGCCCGGAAGGCGCTGCGGCGCGCTCAACGAGCGCGACGGCCTTGAGACCGGCGTCGCTCAGGCCCGCTTCCGAGGGGCCGTCGAAGCCGAGCTCCTTGACGAGCGCCTTGGCGGCGGCGTCGAGCGCCATGCCGGGATCGCAGTCGATGGCCCGGCAGGCGGTCTTCCATTCGCGCGCCGCGGTCTTCATCAAACCGGCCAGGCCTCCGAACGCGGGGTCCTGATCCTTGCCGCCCTCGAGGCCGAGCGCCCCGTCGAGACGGGTCACGGTCATGATCATGCCCCGGACGCCGCGCTCGTCGAACGAGCGGCCGGCGGCCTGGACGAGGGCGAAGGACTTCTTGAGGTAAAGCTCGGACTCGGCCGTCCACGGGCAGCCCTTGGCGGCGGGGCGCACCGGGGCGACGACGACGAGCGCGCCGAGGTTCGCGGGCAGAGACTTCGCGTCGTCCACGGAGACGAGCTCGGTGGAGAAGCCCTTGGCCTTCAGCTCCTGGATGACCGCGGTGTCGAGGCCGCTGTCCTTCGTGACGGCCACGATCATGGTCTTGTCGATCGGGAACGCGTCGCGCGGGCCGACGGGCGAGAGCTCGGGCACGAGCCGCGAGATCACGCAAGGCTGCTCGGACGGAACGGGAGCCGCGATCTTGGCGTCAGGCCTCACGGTATTTGCGGCAATCGAAACCGTCATGCCCTCGGTCAGATAGGCGGCGATCTGCTTCAGCGTGCGGAGCGTGCCGAGATGCTCGGGCTTCACCTTCGGCGCGTTCGGGAGCTTCTCGGAAACGGCGGACAAAATCTCCACGCGCTTGATGGAGTCGATGCCGAGGTCGCCCTCGAGATCCATATCGGGGTTGATGGTATCGGCCGGGTAGCCGGTCTTGTCGGCGACGACGGCGAGCAGCACGGGCAAGACTTCGGAATTGGTGTCAGGCTTAACGGTAATGACAGTATTCGCCGTCGGCATTCCCGCGGAGAGGTACGCCGCGATCTGCTTCAAGGTGCGAAGCGTGCCGAGGTGCTCGGGCTTCACCTTGGGGGCGCCGGGGAGCTTCTCGGAGACGGCGGACAGGATTTCCACGCGCTTGATGGAGTCGATGCCGAGGTCGGCCTCGAGATCCATGTCGGGGTTGATGGTTTCGGCGGGATAGCCGGTTTTGTCGGCAACGACGGACAGCAGCGTCGGGAGAATCTCGTTCGACGGCGCCGCAGCGGCGACCGCAACGGGAGCAGGAGCGCTGACCGGAGCCGAGCTCATGCCCTCGGCGAGATAGGCGCCGATCTGCTTCAGCGTACGAAGGGTGCCGAGATGCTCGGGCTTCACCTTCGGAGCGCCGGGGAGCTTCTCGGAAACGGCCGAGAGAATTTCCACGCGCTTGATGGAGTCGATGCCGAGGTCGGCTTCGAGATCCATGTCAGGGTTAATGGTTTCGGCGGGATATCCGGTCTTTTCGGAAACGACGGAGATCAGGACGGGGAGGATGTCGGACTTCGGGGCGGAAGCAACGGCAACCGGCGTCGCGAGCATAACGGGCGCGACAACTTGAGGAACATACACAGGCGCGGGAGACGGCATCGGCTGGTAAGAACCGCCGGACATTCGCGCGTAGAGAGCCTGCTGTTGTTCGACGAGCGCCTGGACGCTGCGCTGAGCGGAGTCCTGGCCCTGGAGAAACTGGAGGTGGAGCGCCGCCGTCTGCTCCTGGAGCTTGGTGAGGGCGTCGATGCTCGCCTGAGCGGCGGAAAGTGCCTGGCCGAGGAGACCGGCATCGCCGCCTGCGGCGGCGAGCGTCGTCGCCTGCGGCGACGACGGGTTAACGGCAACAGCGACGGGCGCGGGAGCGGGGAAGTTTTTCTTCGGAGTCGAGCGATAGGTCGCTCCCGTCAGCACGACGGACATCTTAGGCGTCGGGCGGCAGTCGGACAGACCCTTTTCGCCCCCCTGCCAGCTGGAGAGATCGAGCTTGTAGCCGAGAGCGGAGAGCTGGGCGAGAAGCTTGGAGAGATCGGCGATGCCGTTCTTCTTGCCGTTGGACGCGTCAACGGCGAAGGCTTTGGCGTCCGGGGCGATCTGGCCGACGAGTCCCGTCAGTCTATTGCCCGCGCCGCATTCCACGAAGGTCGTGATGCCATCGCGGCGCATCGCCTCGATGGCTTTGACGAACTCGACGGGCATGCCGAGCTGATTTCCCAACAGTTCGCGGGCCTTCTTCGAATCTTCGGGGTACGCTTCGCCGGTAGTGTTGGCGTAGACCGGCAAAGACGGCTTGCCGAACGAAACTTTCTCCAAGGCGGCGCCGAACGGCTTGAGGGCCGGAGCAACCAAAGGGCTGTGGAAGGCGGCGGCGACGGGCAGGCGCACGCACTTCAAGCCTCTCGCCGTGAGCGCCTTGTCAGCCTTTTCGATCTCACTCGTAGCGCCGGACAAAACATTCTGCGTCGGAGCGTTGCGGTTCGCGATGACGAGATCGAGCTTCTCTTCCTTGACCGCCTTCTCGACGTCAGCGAAGGACGCGACGACGGCGAGCATGGAGCCTTTGTCGGAACCGTCGCCCTTCATCAGCTTGCCGCGCAGACCGGACAGCTCGTGGAGGGTCTTCGCGTCATAGCGTCCGGCGAGGTGCAAAGCGACCAGTTCGCCGTACGAGTGGCCCGCCAACGCGTCGGCCTTCAAGCCGAAGCGGGAGAGGATGCCCCACGCGGACATCGCGGCGGCGCCGAGCGCGGGCTGGGCGACCGAGGTGTCACGGAGATTCTTTTCCTGGGCTTCCTTCTGCTCGGCCTTCCAAGCCGGCTGCGGGAACATCAGCGAGGAAATCTTTCCGCCTTCGAACGAGGCGTCGGCCTGAGCCAGCGCGTCGAACGATTCGGGGAACGCGCACACCAAGTCGCGCGACATTCCCACATACTGCGCTCCCTGGCCGGGGAAGAGGACGCCGAGCTTGCCGGGCTTGCCGGTGCCGGAGAAGATTCCCTCCGCGGGCGAAGATTTAAGGGACTTGGCCTTCTCGGCGAGAGACTTCCAGTCGCCGGATTTCTCCAGGGCGATGACGACGCGCGTTTCGGCCGACGCATCGAACGACGAGCGGGACGCGGCGCAGGCGGAGCGGACCTCGTCCCAATTTTTAGCGGCGGCGAGAGTGGAGAGCTTGCCCGCGATATCGCCGCAGGCGGCGAACAGCTCGTGCTCGCCGTCCCAGTCGGTCTCGGATTTCGCGGAATTCCCCTCTTCGAGGATCGCGTGGAAATTCGTGCCGCCGAAGCCGAGGGCGGAGCAGGCGGCGCGGCGCGGATGATCCTTGGACGCCATCCACGGGCGCTTCTCGAGGCTCAGGTAGAAAGGAGTGGTCCCGCCGGCCAGAATCGGAAGGGGCTCGGTGACCTTAAGAGTGGGCGGAAGCACCTTATGGCGGAGGGCCATCGCGGCCTTGATGAAGGCGGCGGCGCCGGCGGCGGCCTTGGTGTGGCCGACCATGGACTTCACCGAGCCGAGTGCGACCCAGGCCCCCTCGCGGCCGGTTTTCTTGTACACGCCGGAGATCGCTTCGACCTCGATGCCGTCGCCGACGGCGGTGCCGGTTCCGTGAGCTTCGACGAGCTCAACGGTGTCGGGAGACAATCCCGAGAGACGGTAGGCTTCCTCGATGGCGCGCGTCTGTCCGCCGGCGGAGGGAGCGTAGATGGACTTGCCGCGGCCGTCGGAGGAGGTGCCGAGCCCGCGCAGGATCGCGTGGATGGTGTCGCCGTCTTTTTGAGCGTCAGACAGACGCTTTAACACGACCATGCCTATGCCCTCGCCGAGAGTGGTCCCGTCGGCCGTGGAGTCGAACGGCTTGGCGTGGCCCGACTTGGACAGCGCCGGGGTTTTGGTGAAGCACGTGTACATGAAAATATCGTTGAAGGTATCGACGCCGCCGGTGACGACCATCTTGGCGCGGCCGGCCTGGAGCTCGAGGGCGGCCATGTGCATCGCGGACAGGGACGAGCCGCACGCCGCGTCAACGACGCAGTTGGTGCCGCCGAGGTTGAAGCGATTGGCGACGCGGCCGGCGATCACGTTGCCGAGCAGGCCGGGGAAAGAGGCCTCCTGCCAGGGCACGAACTCGTCGGACATGCGCGCGAGGGCGTCCTCGGCGCGGGACGGCTCGACGCCGGCGGCCAGCAGCGACTTGCGCCACGCGGGCAGAGAGAGGCGCGCGCCGAGAGGGATCACGATCTCGAGGGCGCCGGTGACGCCGAGGATGCAGGAGACGCGCGTGCGGTCCCAGGTATCCTTGTCGACGTTGTAGCCGGCGTCGGCCAAGGCCATCTTCGCGGCGACGAGCGCGAACAGCTGCGCGGGATCGGTGGCCTCGAGGGTGTTGGGCGACAGGCCGAACTCGGAGGGATCGAAGTCGTAGGCGTCGAGAAATCCGCCTTTGTAGGAGTAGACCTTGTCCTGCTTCTTCTGGTCCGCGTCGAAGTAGTCGTCCTTGCTCCAGTGCGTCGCCGGGACGTCCTGGATCGCGTCCACCTTGTTCTTGATGTTGGCCCAATATTGGCGGAGCGTCTTCGCCTTCGGGAAAACCCCTCCCAGGCCGACGACGGCCAACGGGATGAACTCGGGAGCTATCTCACACTTTTTTGTCATGGTCTCTCTTTAGTCGAGCAGGCGCTCGAGCTCGGCGGCGGGCAGAGGCTCGATGCGGGTCGTTTCGGGGTCCAGGGCGACTCCCTGGCAGCGGAGAAAGTGCGCGCGGGTCAGCACCGCCGCGCCGTAGAGGATGTTGCGAGCGACGACGGCGACGGTGCGGTTTTCGGGAGCCTGCAGGAAGCTGCCCTGCGCCCACTCGTTGAAGGCGCCCATCGCGGGGCCGCACCAGACCTGATAGTCGAGGACGCGGTCGGGCACGCCGGCGTTGGCCCAGCGCGAGGCTTGGCCGAGATAGGAGCGGAACACGAGCGCAAGCTTGTGCTTGGGCTCCTTCTCCGCGCGCTCCACCTGCGAGGGGTCGCGCTTGAGGAAAAATTCACGGGTCGAGGCCCAGGTCTCCTCGAGCGTGGCCTTGAACAGGTCCTTTTCGATTTGAGACTTAATCGCGGCGGGGATGGCCTCGATGGAGTCGTGCGCCTTCCAGATCTCGTGCAGCTTCGCGCCGCGCTGCGCGAACATCGTGCCGCGCTTGAGCACCTGCACCTTCACGCCCAGCTCGAACATGTCGGCGGCGGGCGCCATGATGCAGTCGGCCTGGCCGGCGGCGGCGAGCATGGCGCGGACCTTGTCGGAGGAGCCGGACTCGACGCAGCTCTGGTTGACCGAGCCGGTGAGGACGTAGGCGGCACCCATCATGTAGGCGGCGGCCGCCGCGTCCGGCGTGGCGATGCCGCCGGCCGCACCCACGCGCGCGGGATTCTTGAACTTGTGCTGGGCCTGCAGGCGGTCGCGCAGGGCGATCATCGCGGGGAACATGGCGACGAGCGGGCGGTTGTCGGTGTGCCCGCCGCTGTCGGCCTCGACGGTGAGGTCCTGGGCCATCGGCAGTTCGGCGGCGAGTGCCACCTGCTCGCTCGTGAGCAGGTTCGAGGCGGCCATCTCGCGCAGCAGGCGCTCCTCGGCGGGCGAGAGGAACTTCGTGGCGACTTCCACGCGGGAGACCTTCGCGACGACCTTGTTCGGCGCCGTCACGCGGCCGTCGGCGCCGCGGGAGATTCCCGCGAGGCGGTAGCGCACGATCGCGGGCGTGAGCCCCATGAAGGCGGAGGCCTCGACGAGGCGAACGCCGCGGCGGAGGTAGAGGTCGCACACCGCGTTCTCGAGGTCGGTTTCGCTCGGGCTGTGGATCAGGTTGAAGCCGCGGGGCAGGCCGCCCAGAGACTTGTCGAGGCGGTCGATGGCGGCCTCGACGCGGGCCGGCGGCAGGCCCGCCGCGCCGAAGAAGGACAGCAGGCCGGCCTTGGCGCCGGCCTCGACGAGGGCCTCAGACGCGATGCCGTTGGCCATGGCGCCGGTCGCGTAGGCGTAGCGGACGCCGTGCTCGCGGAGGAACTCTGGGTCGCCGAGCCGCTCCGGTAAAAGAGCGGGAGCGGAGGAGGCGCCGGCGGTGACGGGCGAGCGCAGGTCGCGCAGGCCCTCGCGGAGATTCGTCGTCGTGAGTGAGGGGCTCAAAAGGAGCTAAATTATACCGCTTTTTTCCCCATTTTCACGCGCATTCCGGGGCATCCCGATGGACGATTTGCTAGGCTACCGAAATGATTGGAGACATCACGCGCTGGATCATGGAGATGATGCAGGCCCACGGGCCGGTCGTCGTGTTTTTAGGCGTGATCGTGGAGTCGATCATCGTCCCCATACCCTCCCCCCTGATCATCATGGGCGCCGGCGCGCTGCTGATACAACCGGGGCTTTCCTGGGCGGGGGCGTTCGGGCCCATCGTGGCGAAGATCGTGGTGCCCGGAGCGGTCGCCTCCACGCTCGGCGCCTATTTCGCCTACGGGATCGCCTATTGGGGCGGCAAGCCGATGGTCGACCGCTTCGGCGGCTTTCTGGGCTTCGACTGGAACGACATCCAGGGCATGGAGGAACGCCTCAAGGGCCGCGTTCCGACGATGATCTTCCTGCTGCGGGCCCTGCCGATCGTGCCGCTCTCCCTGATCTCGGCGGCCGCCGGCGGGCTGCGTCTGCCGCTCGGACAATTCACGCTGTGGACCTTCGTCGGCTCGATCCCGCGCTGCCTGCTGCTGGGCTACCTCGGCTACCTGACGCGCGACACCTACGAGGGCCTGGCCAAGCAGATCAACACGGCCGAGTCCCTGATCTCGGCGGCGATCGTCGCCGGGGTCATGGGCATCGTCCTGTGGCTGCGCGCCCGCATGAAGTCCGCGCCCGCGGGCTCCAAGGCTAAGTAAAGCCGTAAAGTCGCATCCACCGCCGCCATAGCGCGATGGGCGGCCGTCCCCGATGATCTCCTCGGGAACGGCTGCCGCATCCGTGCCGGACACCATGGGTCCGGCTAGAAGGGCGCCGGGGCGGGCGCCACCGCCGCGGGCGCCAGCTGGCGGTATTTCTCGAGGATCAGCCCGATCGCGGCGTTGCGCGCCTCGGCGGTGATCGGGTGAGCCAGGTCGAACCAGCGGTCGGCCGTCGCCCCCTTCCCCTTTTCCGCCGGAAAGACGACGAAGGGCTCGTCGTTGCCCGGCTCCGCCTTCTTGAGCACGCGGATGCCCTTGATCACGAACGCGTCGGCGATCATCAGCTCCGCGAACGCCATCAGCTTCGTGGGACGGTCCGACGGGTCCTGATAAGGCCGCACGCGCGCGTCCAGCTTCGGCAAGTTTTCCATGTTCTCCCCCCTTGCTGCCGCCGCGTATCCCGCGGCTCGCTCTCTATACGACTGAGGGTCGAAAAAGTTGCATCAGCGGGGAGCGTCGGCGAGGGCGCGCAGCACGTCGTTGTCGACGAGCGCGGCGCCTTCCTCCGCGTCGCGCAGGACTCCGCGGCGGCGCAGGATCTTGACCGCCGCGCGGGCCCGGTCCGGGGGCAGATGCGCCGCGGGGATGAAGGAGTCGGCTCCGCCCCACAGCGCGGACAGCTCGGGCACGACCAGCGCGCCCTCGCCGCTGAAGCCGGCGTACGCGAGCAGATGCAGAAGGACCACGGTCTCGTCCGGGGTGAACGCCGTCGCGCGCTCGATGAGACGCTTGAGCTCGGCGACCAGGGCCGCGCGCAGCTCCGGCGTCAGCCGGGACAGGTCCCGCTTGGGATCAGGCCCCGATCCACTCATAGGCCGAGCGATGGCTGACGAGCTTTTCGGCGTGCGCGACGAAGCGCGCGTAGACGGGATGGCGTCCGATCGTGGCCGAGTCGCCGACGACGATGAGGCAGCGGCGCGCGCGCGTGATGGCGACGTTGAGGCGGCGCATGTCGGACAGGAAGCCGATCTGCCCGGCCTCGCTCGAGCGTACCAGGCTCAGGATGATCGCCTCCTTCTCGCGGCCTTGGAAGCCGTCGACCGAGCCGATCTCGAGGCCGGGCTCGCGGACCATGGTCTTGAGCATCTTCGCCTGGGCGGTATACGGGGTCAGGATGGCGACGTCCTTGGGCTTGATCCCGGATCCGAGAAGCTCATACAGAAGCTTGACGGCCAATTCCGCCTCGCCCTTGTTCTCGCGGCTCTCGAGCATGTCGTTCCAGGCCTCGTCGAAGCCCGCGCCCGCGGTGTCGACGAAGGTCACCGGCCGGCTCGTCAGGTCGGAGGGCGCGGCGCCGGGAAGCTCGGAGGCGACGTGCTTGGCGACGGACTCGTCGGCGATGAGCTTGCCCTCGTAGAACTCCTGCGAAGGGAAGCGCATGATGTCCTCATGCATGCGGTATTGCACCCGCAGCAAGGTCTGCGCCGACGCGGGCAAAATGTCCTTGAGGCGGTCGAACAAGGTCACAGTCAGCCCGCCCTCGGCCGCTTCCTTCGAATAGATCGTGGGCGGCAGCTGGTTGGCGTCCCCCGCGAAAATGGCCTTGCGCGCGATCGTCAAAGGCACCCACGACAGCGGCTCGCTCGCCTGCGAGGCCTCGTCGAGCACGACGAGGTCGAAATCTCCCTTCACGTAGCGCTTGGAAATTCCGGCGTGAGTGGCCAGGACCACGTTCGCGCTCGCGACGATATGCCGCGCGATCTCGGCCTCGAGGTCGCGGGCCTGGCGCCAGAGCTTGCCGACCTCGCGCTCGCGCAGCTGGCGCTCCTCGTAGCCCAGCTGATTGATGCCGCGGCCGTGGCGCGACTTGCGGTGGATCATGCGCTCGCGGTACGCGTCGAGCTCCTTGACCTCCTCGTACGCGGGGTCCGCCTCGATCTGCGCGGCGAGGTTGCCGTGGCGCAGCGCCTCGAGGGTGCGCGCGGGATGGCCCAGACGGGTCACGCGCAGGCCGGTGCCGATGAGCTTCTCCAAAATATTGTCGACGGCGATGTTCGAGGGCGCGGTCGCGAGCACGCGCTCTCCGCGGGCGACATGCTGGCGGATGATCTCGACGAGGACGGTCGTCTTGCCGGTGCCGGGCGGGCCATGCACGAGCGCCACGTCCTCCGCGGCCAGGGCGCCCTTGACCGCGGCCTGCTGATATTCGTTGAGGGCGCGGTTCAGCCAGATGATCTTCGGAACCTTGGTCCGCTCGGGCACCTGCTCGCCGAGGAAGATTTCGCGCAAGGTCGACACGCGGGAGCGCCTCGATTCCGCGACCGTGACGAGCGCCTTGCGCATGCGCTGATAGGTCGCGTCCGAGCCGAGAAGATCGATCTGGCAGTGGCCCCGGATGTCCTCCTCCGGGGCGGCGCGGTTCATCGCCACCGTGACGCGATACTCGTCGACCTTGTACAGCGTGCCTTCCACGGACTCAAACTCGTTCTTGGGCGCCAGAGTCAACAACACGTTGTCGCCGGCGTTCATCGCGTGGAAAGGCGCCAGCTCCTCGCCCTTGGGCGCGCGCGAGAGGGTGACCATCGTCAGGCCGCCCATGCCGCCCTCGACGCTGTCGACGACCAGGCCGGTGACCGTCTTGCCCCGCAGCTCGCGCTGGGAGACCGGGAACTTGCGCAGCTCGCGCAGGTTCTCCGCCTTCTCGGCCTCGCGTTCGAGGTCGATCAGCGCCTGGAGCCTGTCGAAGTGTTCCTTGCCGGCCATGGGGACCAGAGTCTAGCAATTAGGGGCCCGGCTTCTTTGATAACATCCCGCTCGTGGACCTTTCACCCATCGAGAATCTTCCGCCCCCGGTCCGAAAGTACCTGCGCCGGCCGCAGACCGGCTCGGGCGTGTTCGACTGGGACGCCGACGAGCGGGTCGAGGGGAACCGCCTCACGCTGTTCGTGCGCGGCAAGGATCTCTTCGCCGCGATGGCCGAGGCGATCGAGGCCGCCGAGGAATCGGTCAACCTCGAGACCTACCGCCTCGGAGCCGACGGCACCGGCAAGGCGTTCGCCGGCCTGCTCGCGAGCGCGGCCAGGCGCGGCGTCCGCGTGCGCCTGATCTACGATTCCGTCGGATCCATCGAGCTCGCGCCCGAGACCGAGACCTTGATGCGCAACGCCGGCGTGCAGATCCTCGAATATCATCCCGTCGCGCCGTGGCGGCCGCGCTGGGCCTGGAACCGGCGCGACCACCGCAAGATCCTCGTCTGCGACGACCGGGCCGGCTTCATCGGCGGGATGAACCTGAGCGACGAGCACGCGCCCAAGGAGCGCGGCGGCCTCGACTGGCCCGACGCGCACGCGCGCGTCGAGGGCCCCGCCGCCCACGAGATCAACAGGCTCTTCCGCGCGGTATGGCACAAGGAGACCGCGCGCTGGTTCGAGTCCTCGCCGCGTCCCGCGCGCGAGCCCGGGGGCTCGGCGGTGCGCATCGTCGGCAACCACGAAATCCTCAAGCGCTTCGAGATCCGGGAGGCCTACGCGAACGCCCTGCGCGCGGCCCGCCAAGAGGTTTCCATCGCCAACTCTTACTTCATCCCCGATTGGCGCATCCGCCGCTCCCTGGCGCAGGCGGTGCGGCGCGGCGTCAGCGTGCGGGTGCTCGTGCCGGGCCGCTCGGACATCCGCTCCGCGTGGTACGCGATGCGCGCGACCTACGGCTCCTTGCTGGCGCGCGGCGTGCGCATCTTCGAGTGGCAGGGCACGATGATGCACGCCAAGGCGGTCGTCGTGGACGGGAAATGGTGCGCGGTCGGCTCGTACAACCTCGACCACCGCTCGCTGAGGCACAATCTCGAAGCCAACCTGCAGACCACCGACGCGGCGTTCGCCGACGACCTGCGCGCGAACTTCGAGCGCGGCCTGGCCGGCGCGCGCGAGATCACGCGCGCGGACTGGAACGGCCGCTCGTGGACGGAGCGCGCCCTCGAACGCTTCTTCGCCTCCTTCGACTACTTCTTCTGAATAGACGGATTTGGTACCCTGAAAAGACCAACCAAATCATGAAAAGGCTATACCTCATGCGCCACGGGCACTCCCCCTCGACCCAGGAGGCCGGCGTGCCCACCGACGCCCTTCGGCCCCTCTCCGACCAGGGCCGGGAGGACGCGAAGCTCATGGCCGCCGAGCTCGCCCGCCGCGGCGGCGCGCCCGGCCTCATCCTCCACTCTCCGCTTCTGCGCGCGGTGCACACGGCCGCCGCGATGGCGTCGGTCCTGAAGCCTACCTCGGGGACCGCGGTCTTCGCCGCGCTCGACAACACCCGCCCGCCGGAGGAGGTCGAGCGCGCGCTCGCCGCGCGCGCCGCGTCCGTCGACGAGGTGCTCGCCGTCGGGCATCAGCCTCAGATCGGAGAGGTGGCCGCCTTGCTGGGAAACGCCTTATTCGAATTCCGCCCGGCCGCGATCGTCGCCATCGAGTTCTCGCCCGAGCCCCGCGTGCTCTGGTCGCTGAGCCCCGAAACGGCGAAATGACGGCGAGGCGCCGGCGCGAGCGCGACCACGGCGACCGCATCCGCAACTGGCGCGCCGTTCCGCATTACTATCTCTACCCGGCGGCCGGGGCCGTGATGGGACTGGGCTCGCCGACCGGCGCCTTTCTGCTGCGCTATTGGCTCGCCGATCCGCTGCTCAAGGGAGTCTGGATCCGCTCCGAGCTCGATTACAACTTCCTTTTCTACGCGTACATGGGCGTGGGCTCCGTCGCCGCGTTCCTGATCTTCGGCTACGTGATCGGCCTGCGCTCCGAGCGCCAGAGAGTCAACAACCGCGTGCTCTCCGCGCGCGTCGACGAATTGCACCTGAAATCCGTCACCGACGGCCTGACCGGCGCCTACACGCACGGCTATCTTCAGGAGATCCTCGAAATCGAGATCCAGCGCGCCCTGACCAACAAGTCGCCGCTCTCGGTCATGATGATCGACATCGACGACTTCAAGCGGATCAACGACAGCCACGGCCATCTCTTCGGGGATCGCGTCATCAAGGAAACGGCGGAGACGATCTCCGCGAACGTGCGCTCCGACGATCTGCTGGGCCGCTACGGCGGCGACGAGTTCGTGGTGCTCATGCCCGGCGCCGACGCCTCGACCGCGATCCATGTCGCGGGCCGCGCGCGCGCCGGCATCGCCAAGAACGGCTACCTCGCGACGATAAGCATCGGCACGGCCACCTTCGACGGGGGAGCCAAGGAATCCCCCGCCGAGCTCCTGCACCGCGCGGACATGAACCTGTACCAGGCCAAGCACGACGGCAAGAACTGCGTGCGCGACTCCTGCACCCTTCCCGACGTGCCGCGCCGCCGGCTCACCGACGCGAAGGACTAGCTACTTCGCCGCCGAGTAAGGGCACTCCTTTCTGAAATCGCAGCGCGGGCAGTAGCGCGTGTCGGCCGGGAACGCCGCGGCCTCGATGCCCGACGCCGCGGCGCGCACGTCCGCGTCGAGCGCGTCCTCGCCGGAGGCGTCATAGGGCACGCTGACGCGCTCGCCCGCGACGACGCTGTCGACGGTCAGGGTCGCCGGCGCCAGCCCCAGGCCGCGCCGGACGCCGAGCGCGTAATAGCGCAGCTGGGGGTCGGCGGCGACCTGCGCCTCGGTCGGCGCGCCGGGCCCGGTCTTGTAGTCGATGAGCTCGTAGGCGCCGTCGGGGCCCTGGTCGATGCGGTCGATCATGCCCCGCGCCACATGCGTGCCCGTCGTCCAAAAGAACTCCTTCTCGACGGCCACCGTCCGCGCGCGCCGCGACTCCTCCTCGCCGTGAAAGCGCGTCAGCGCGCGCACGGCCTTCGCGTAGGAGCGCGCCTCGGCGTCCTCGTCGGGATAGCCCATCGTGAGCCAGCGAGAGCGCAGCGCCGAGAGCAGCGCCTCGAGGGTGAATTCGCCGCTTTCCAGCCAGGCCTCGAGCGCGCGGTGCACCGACAGGCCGAAGGAGGACTTCGGCGTCAGCTCGATCTTGCGGCCGTCCACGAACAGCAGCTTGTACTTCCAGGGGCACTCCCGGTAGATGCGGTAGCGGGTGTAGGAAATCTCCACTATTTAGATAATGGACCCGGCGCGACGCGTCTCAGAAACTCGACGTCGGTATCGCCGTACCTTTCCTCGCGATACTTCTCGTAGCCGGCCGGAAGCTCGACCTTCTCCTTCTTGTAGCGCTGAAGCAGCGCCACGCCCCCGGGGGCCAGAAGGTTGGCCTCGGCCATGCGCGCGAGCGTGGGCGTCGAGTAGGCGAGCATCGTGTTGTCTTCGGTGCGGTACGGCGGGCCCATGTAGATGATGTCGAAGTCGGAGACCCCCGCGCGGTAGGAGATCCACGACAAATCCTGGAGGATGTCGCCGTAGCACGCGCGCCCCTTCGCCGCGAGGTTCAGGCGCTTGAGATTTTCCTCTATCACGGCGACGCAGCGCTTGTCGGCGTCGACGAAGAAGGCGGACGCGGCCCCGCGGGACAGCGCCTCGATCCCGACGGCGCCGGTGCCGGCGTACAGGTCGAGCACGCGGGCGCCTCCGAGCCGGGGCCGGAGGATGTCGAACACGGACTTCTTGATGCGGGCCGAGATGGGCTTGACCATCATCTCCTTCGGAACGCTCTTAAGGGCCCGGCCGCGGCTCTCGCCGGCGATGATTCTCATACGCCTATATTATAGAATACCCGTCCTAATGGGCGCTCAAATCATCATCGTGGACGACGACCCCCTCGTGGGAGGGCTCACCCTCGAGCTCCTCAACGACGCGGGCTACGCCGCCCGACTGATCCAGGACAGCCTCAAGGCCCAGGATATCATCAAGGCGGAGAAGCCGGCGCTGGTCATCCTCGACATCCTGATGCCGGGCCTGGACGGCTTAACCCTTCTTCATAGGCTGAAATCCGACCCCGAGACGGAGCCGATCCGCGCCATCATCGTCTCCGGCAAATCTTTCGAGGCCGAAAAGCAGCGGGCGACGCAGTACGGCGCCGAGGCGTTCATCGAGAAGCCTTACGACGTGGAGGTCTTCGCCCAGAAGGTCAAGGAGCTGATGGACAAGCAGGGCGTCGATCCCAAGAAGATCGCGCGGCCGCCCTCCGCCCCCGCGCCGATCGCGCGCGTCGACCTCAAGGCCGCCGTCTGGGGCTGCCGCTCTTCCTCTTCGGCGGTCTCGCCGGTCGTCACGCGCTACGGCAAGCACACCTCCTGCGTCTCGGTCGAGACGCCGTCCCACATGTTCATCTTCGACGCCGGCTCCGGCATCAGCCTGCTCGGCAACGAGCTGATGAAGCACGGCACGCACAAGGAGCTCTGGATCTTCCTGACCCACTTCCACCAGGACCACGTGGAAGGGCTCGCGGGCTTTCCCTGCGCGCGCGACAAGGACTACACCCTGCACATCAGCGGCGCCTCCGATCCGGACAAGCCCCTCGAGGACGCCGTCAAGGCCGTCTTCGAGACCGGCTTCGGCGACGTGATGCCTCCCGCCAAGATCGAGCTCTACGAGCTGATGGAGCAGACCTACGAGATCCTGCCCGGCGTGCGCCTTTCCGCCTTCTACGCCAACCATCCCGGCACGACCCTCGCCTACATCCTCCAGACCGAGGGACGCAAGATCGTGTACTGCCCGGACAGCGAGCTTTACGGCGAGTACGCGACCGCGCTCCAGGACTACGACGAGAAGATCGGCGCGGTGTGCCGCGGCGCGGACCTGATGTTCCACGACGGCCGCTTCACGGCCGAGGACTACAAGAAGAACCGCAACTCCGGCCACTCGAGCTTCCTCGCTGCGGTGGATTTCGCGGGCAAGAACCTGGTCAAGGCGCTCGTGCTCGTCCATCAGGACGACAGCTACGCCGACTCCGTGCTCGACGCGATGGGCAAGGAAGCCCAGGCCCGCGCCGACGAGCGCGGCTACAAGCTGAAGGTCGTGCTGGGCCGCGAAGGCCTGCGCATCACGGCCTAAGGCCCACGGACCGTAAGTCGCGAGCCTCCAGCTGATCTAAATCTCGGCGTTCTCCGACTTATCCACGGGAAGCCGCTCAACTGTTGTTGACAACAGTCGCGCGCGCCGCTGGGGATAAGTCTAGGCCGTGGTCAACCCGCGCGCGAAGTCCAGGTTCAGGCGGTCGGCGTCGGGGCCGTCTTTCGGGGTCTCGAGTATGCCGGGCGTGTCCGCGAACTCTTCACGGTCGAGCAACGACTTTAGGCCCTCGGTGCCGAGGCGGCCTTTGCCCCAGTGCTCGTGGTGCTCGCGGTGGGAGCCGAGCAGGGCGCGGGAGTCGTTCAGGTGAAAGGCTTTGACGGCGTCGAAGCCGAGCAGGCGGTGGGCGCGGGCGAGGAATTTGAGGGCGCCTTCCGCGGAGGAGCAGTCGTAGCCGGCGGCGTAGGCGTGAGCCGTGTCGAGGCAGACGCCGATATTGGGCAAGGACGGCTTCAAGGCGTCGTGAAGACGCGCTAAATCTTCGAGGGCGCCGCCCATGCGGCGGCCGCCGCCGGGCACATTTTCCAACAGCAACGGAATACGACAGGAACTCTGTTGGACGGCCATTATGACGGACTGCGCGAAGAGATTAACGCCTTCTTCCAGCGAGGAGTCCGGAGAGTAGGCGCCGCCATGTATCACGAACGCATCTCCTCCCAAAGCGGTCGTCAGAATGAGCTCTTTTTCGAGATGCTTGATTGATCTGTCTCGTCGGACGAAGTCCGACGACGCCAAACTCGGTACAAACCGGGAATGAACGAGCAACTGGAGCTTCGCCGCGCGTCGCGCGGCGGCGAAAGAAGACATTTCTTCATTAGACGGATCGTGATGGCGTGCGTACGGCAATATCTGCAGGGACTCACTGCCGAGCGCCAACGCTTCGTCTAATGCCTTCGCGTAGCCCCCACGCACCGACGCGTGGACGCCTAACCTCACGGCAATCCCATCAGCTTCCTGAGGAACCCCGCTTTGCGATCATCGTACGGGAACCACCACAAATCCGGCGCGGCGTCGGGCCATTCGTGCACCAGCACCGACTGCGACTGCGTGAACGCGAGCAGCCCCTCCTCACCATGACGTCGGCCCATGCCGCTTTGTTTCATGCCCCCGAACGGCAGCGCGCCGAAGGCATAATGCGACGCGGGCTCGTTCACCCCGACCAAACCCACCTCTAATGCCGCCGCGAGCCTCTCGCCTTTGGCGAGATCCGTCGTCCAGACGCTCGCCGCGAGCCCCTCGGTGCCGGCGTTCGTCAGCGCGATCGCGTCCTCGGCGCGGGAGATCTTCATCACGGGAATCACGGGCCCGAAGCTCTCCTCGGTCATCACGCGCATGTCCATGCGCGCGTCGATCACGAGCGCGGGCGACATGAGCAATTCGTTTCTGTCGAGGATCTCGCCGCCGATGACGCGCGCCCCCTTCTTGCGGGCGTCCTCGAGCTGCTCTTGAATGCGGTCGAGCAGGGGCGGGAACACCATGCGGCCCAGGTCGGCGTCGCGGCCGTCGAGCTTCTGGCGCAGGGCGGCGAGCTTCGGGCGCACGAGCTCGATGAACCGGTCGTAGGCCTCGGCCTCGACGAAGACGCGCTCGACGCCGACGCAGACCTGGCCCGCGTTGGAGCAGGCGGCCCAGACGGCGGCCGACGCCGCCCGCTCGAGCGACGCGTCCGCGAGCACGATCATCGGGTGCTTGCCGCCGAGCTCGAGAATGACCGGCTTGAGCTGGCCCGCGGCGCGCACGGCGACCGCGCGCCCGGTCTTCGTCGAGCCGGTGAACACGGTCATGTCCGAGGCGTCGATGACGGCCTCTCCGGCGGCGGCGCCGCCGGGGACGACCGACAGCAGCCCTTCGGGCAGCAGCGCCGTCGCGGCGACGGCGCTCTCGAGCCACAGCGCGGTCTTGGGCGTCCACTCCGACGGCTTCAGGAGCACGGCGTTGCCCGCGAGCATCGCGGCGAACGCGTCGCCGAACGGAATGAGGAAAGGCATGTTCCAGGGCGTGATGAGCCCGATCACCCCGCGCGGAACCCTACGCTCATAGGCGCGTTTATTAAAGAGGGACCAGGGCTTGCTCGCGGCCTTGTCGCCGAGGACCCGGGGCGCCACCGAGGTCATCCAATCGACCAGCAGCCCCGCGGCGCCGAGCTCCATGAGGTCCACCTCGACGAGCGGCTTGCCGGTCTCCTCGTGGACGACGGCGCGGATCTCCTCGCGGCGCGCGGCGAGCGCCTTCCAGAGCGCGCGCAAGGTCTTGACCCGCTGCTCGACCGTGGTCCGGCGCCAGACGGCGGCGGCGCGGCGCGCGGCGGCGGCCTTTTCGGCGGATTCGGCGGCGGTGGCCTCGACGGCGGACGGCGCGCGCGGGCTCATTTCTTCCCCTTCAGCAGCCCGCCGAGCGCGCCCAGCGCGGAGGAGGCGGCGTCGCTCAAGGCCTTCGCGCCGAGGCCGGACACGGCCTTGCCCGCCGTGCCCGCGATCGCGCTCAGCACCTCGGACACGGCCTGCGCCGGGGTGCGGCCCTTGCCGCCGAGATTCGACAGGCGCACTCCCGGCAGGGGGATGGTGACCGCCTTCGTCCCGAGCGCCGTCGCCGCGACGCTGATCTGCCCCCCGCTCACCCGCAGGTCCTTGATCAGCAGGGATTTCGCCGGCCCGCTCTTGGCGGCCGCGGGCGCGGGTTTGCCCACGGCGCTCTCGGCGTTCTTCTGGAGCCGGGACAGGTTGCTGCCGCCGGAGCCGAGCTCGTACAGAATCTCGGGCTCGCGCACCTCCACCGATTCCACCACGATCGTGTCGGCGGCCAAAGAGGAGAGCTTAATCCGGACGTCGACCGAGCCGGCCTTGAGGGCGTGAGCGCCTTTGAACCCGGGAGGATTGCCGACGACGAGATCGCGGATCGCCCCCCGCCCCGACCACGGGGCGAGCGTCACCGTCCCGACCGTCACCGGCGCGCCCACGATGCCGGGCCCGTAGGCCTCCACCGCGAGCTTGACGCCGCGTCCGAGCCAGAGCGACGCAGCACCCGCGGCGATCACGCCGAGCACGACCGCGAAGAGGAGAACGGCTTTCATGACTTTCATCGGGGCACCTGGTCAAACGGGATATCGAGCAGCGGCCAGCTTTTCGCGTCGGAGTCGCGGTAATGCCACCACTCGTCCTTGAGGGATTCGAAACCGGCCTTTTCGAGTGCCGCCTTCAAGAGTCCGGCGTTGCGGCGGGCCGCCGAGGGCACGCCGGCGGCGCCGTGGCGAGCGCGCGGGCCGAATTCGTCGAATTCCGACGGCATCGGCAGGGCCTTGCCCGCCGCGTCCGCGAGCGCCACATCCACCGCCCCGGCGCGGTTATGCGAGGAGCCCTTGGCGGGGTTCGCGACGAAGCGCGCGTCGGGCTTCGCCGCCCACAGCGCCTTTTGCGCCGACAGCGGGCGATACGCGTCGTAGATCACCAGGCGCAAGCCCCGCGCGCGCAGGTCCGCCGCGGCATGAGCGAGCTTGGCCGCGGCGGAGCGCCGCAGGAAGGCGGCGGCGAACGGGTACAGAGGGCGCCCCGTCAGATTATCCTTGGTCGCGTAGCGGATATCGAGCACCGCGTCCGGGATCAAGGCCTGCAGGTCGACGAGCGGTTCGGTCAGGGGCAGCGCGGTCATCACGAGGAGTGCCGTGAGCACGACCCATCCTAGCAGACCCCCCGGCGACGCCGCAACGGGCCTAGCGCCGGGCCGCCGGCACCAGGCTCAGATAATCGATGAGCACCGCGCCCGCCCCCATATAGTGCGCCTCGATCTCGAGGCGGATGTCGTCGATGCGGGCGGGCTCCACGAAGCGCCTCAGATCGGCCAGGCCCTTGAGCGCGGCGCGCATGCTGTCGGTGGGATCGAGGTCGCGCTTGGAGGCGACGTCCATCACGGCTTCCACGATCAAGATCGAGCCCCGAGTCAGGCTATGGTCGGCCAGGAGCAGGGCCATCATGCCTCCCTTCACCGCGTCCTCGATCACCCGCGCCGGCGGCGTGTCGCCGGGGGCGGCGCCCTGAAGCGCGGCCATCAAGGTCCGGCGCACCACCGAAGCGGCGGCCGCGCACGGATCCCCTAATAAACGAAGCTCCTCTGCGACCATCTCCTTCGTCAGCTGCACGATTCTTAATTCATCCATGATGTCTGCCACCTCTCACCATGGATATAGCCGACTGCGCTTATTCGCGCGACCCAACAAAAAGGAAACGTCCCCTTAATCCCCGGCACAAATGACCGCCTTCCGGGCTTCAGATTTTCGGACCTGCTGCGGCGAGTTTCGCAACTGGCTCAAGGTTTGCCTGTGCTAAAATGCGGCGATGAGTCCGGACAACAGGCGCCTATCCAGGATCTTCGTCATTTCTTTTTTTCTCGGAGCCTCGCAGGCGAAGGGAGCTCTTGCGCATGCACAAAAACCCACGGCCGTTCAAACCATGCTCCTAGCCGAGGGACTTGAGCGGCGAATTCTAGACCTCGACCAACAGGAAGATAGGCTTGAGGGAAAGCCGTCCCTCGCGGAGGTGCTCGATGCGGCGGCGCTTTCCAATTACGCGGGCGGCTCGAAGGAGGCCGCCGAGGCGTCGGCCAAGATAGGTGCGAAGTTGGCCGCGTACCACAAGGCCGCAATCCCGATTACGCTTGCCCGAACCATTCTGGCTCTGCGACTTCAGACCTATCGAGAAACCGGAGTGCTGCCGGATTCCCCGCCCGATATCGAGAGGCTTACGGCATTCATTGAACAGCCCTGGAAGTCCGAGCCGGGCGACGGCACAAAAGGGTGCTTGGTCTTGGACCGCTGCAGCCCGACTCCGTCGCTTGAACTGGGGTTGCCGGAGCTGATCAGGCAGCTCGACCGGTATAACGCGCATGACGCCATGCCGATGGTCCGCCATATTCCGGCGCCGCGAAGCCGCTCCCTCGTCATCACCCGGACGGAAACGAAGCCGGTCGCCGCACGTGTTAAGGTTAAGGCCGATCCAGTCGCCTATCTTATCTCATCACTGAGCTCGTCCGATCCCCGCCGACGCGCCCTGGCCGCTGATTCGCTCGCCAGCCTCGGCCTGTCTGCCTCGTCCGCTGTTCCCGCGTTGAGGCAGGCGCTTTACGACGCCGATCCGCGCGTACGAGCCAGCGCCGCCCTTGCCCTTGGCGGAGTCGCCGCCGCTCTTCCGGAGATCATCGAAGATCTGCAGCGGACCTTGCTTGATCCAAACGAGGATGTACGCTTGAGCTCACGGACGGCGCTCGGACGGCTCGCTTCACGCTGATCGGAGTTTTACCTTTACGGCCATTAAAAAAGCCCTCTCTTTCGAGAAGGCTTTTTTGCGGGAAGATGGTGGACCTTAGCGGGATCGAACCGCTGACCTCCTGCATGCCATGCAGGCGCTCTCCCAGCTGAGCTAAAGGCCCGTGACGCTGATTCTACCAGATTGGCGCCGCTGTGCGCTACTCGCGCGAGGGGCTGAGGCCGGAGAGGCGAGGGCGCCCGTCGGGGCCGTAGCCGTCGTAGCCGGACGGCACGGAGACCGCGCCGGAAATTCGGACCGTGTCGCGCCCGTCGGAGCCTCCGCCGTCGAACATCCGGTCGAGCTGGCCGAAGCGGTCGTAGGTCAGCTCGGCGCCCTGCGGCTTGATCTCCCCCCGCGACCTCAGCAAGGCGATCAGGCTCCGGTCGCCCCGCCCGCTGGTCTCGCGCAGGAGCTTGGCGGTGTGCTTGCCGAGCCCCGCCTTGCGGGACTCGAGCCCGTCGACGACCTCGCGGAACTGCTCCGGGCGCGAGAGCGCGTGGGCGAGCAGGAGCGCCGCCGCGCGCTGAGGCTCCATCGGCTCCGTGCCGAGCGAGGCCCGCAGGGCCCGCGGCGAGCTCACGCCGGCGCCGATCACCGCGACCTCGAGATAATCCCTCACCGCCGGCGGAGCGGTCATCGCCGCGACCGAGCGCAGGTGCATGTCGAAGGAGTCGAGCAGGCGCGAGCCGAACAACGGATCGGCGGCCAGGGACCGGGAGACCATGCCGAGATAGGCGCCGGAATAGCCGGTCGCGGGCGCCGCGTGCGCGTCGACGGGGCCGGACGGGCCGGCGGCGGCCGGGACGGCGCATAGGAGCACGAGGACGAGGGGTGTCAGCCTCACCTCCGGAGGATAGCCCCAAAAACGGTGAGATTCAAGGGGAGGAGCACCGCTTCCGCTACTTGAGCAGAGCGGGCAGCTTGGCGCAGAACTCGAGCTCGGCCGGGAACATCTCCTTGAGCGGCAGATCGCCGAGGTCCCTCCAGAACAGCTCGAGCACGTCCGTGCCGTTGCCGCCCAGGCGCACGTCGCCGGACACCTTCTCGACGAGCCAGTAAACCGATACGATCTGGATCGGCGCCGCGGTGGAGAGGTGCGCCCCCTGGCTCGCGTACAAGGTGCGCACGGGCCTGACCACGAGGCCGGTCTCCTCGGAGAACTCGCGGAGCAGGGCGTCGCCGGGAGCCTCCTCGATCTCGACGCCTCCGCCGGGGAAGTTGACGAAGTCGCTCGCGCCGAAGCGGGAGCGCGTGAGCAGGACTTTATCCCCTTCGCGCAGGACGCCGTAGATGCGGCAGGAGAACCGCCTCATTTATTTCCGTTCAGATAGGCGACGACGGCCGACTTCGCGTCGCCGAGCACCGGATCGCCGTCGCCGACGAGGAGATGGTCGAAGTCGTAGGTCCGCAGAAGCTCGAGGGAGCGCTTGAGCGCGACGGGATCTTCCTGCTTCTCCACCGGAACGGTCTTGAGCTTGCCGGCGGGAGCGATCAGGGCGTCTCCGACGAGCAGCGCTCGCCGTTCGGGCCAGTACAAGGCGATTTCTCCCGGCGACTTGCCGGGAAGATGGACGACGACCAGCCCATGAATCGCATCGCCGTCCTGGACCGTTCGTTCGGGTTTGATCCCGGCACTCTCGACTTCGAGGGTGTGTATAAAGGTAGGAATCGTCCATCGTCGAATCACCTCCGCGCTTGAGCGGAGGTGATTCCTGTTCGTAATCACGAGCGCGTCGGGCTTGAGCCCCGCCGCCTCGAGATAGGCCAGATCATCGGCGGAGAACGGGACCGGATCGACGATGACCGTCCCCGCGCCCGTCCGCAGTATATGGCCGTTGAAGTTGAACTTCTTCTCGGGATTGAAGGCGGACCACGCGTACGCGCCGTCGAGGAGTTGGATCATAGTGGGAGGGGCCCCGGTTTCAGTTGACGCACCGCTTCCAGAAACCCCCACTGAGGGACGCCCGCCTGCCGCAGGCCGGCGTCGATGACGCCGTGGGCCTCGCGGTAGCGGTACCAAGGGAGCTGCGGGAACAGGTGGTGCACGGCATGCAGATTCTGGCACAGAAAGAAGGGGTCGAGCCAGGCGGGAAGGATGTTCGCGGTGTCCTTGAAACGGCCCCGCGCGGTGTGGGGACGGTGCGGCCAGTAGTCGAAGGTCAGCGCCAGCGCGGCCACGGCCAGCTGAGCCGGAAGGGTCCAGTACAGGAGAACGCCGAGAAGATGCCCCGCGCGCCATGCCCAGGCGTGGAGCCCGGCGATGAGGAGGATCGTCGCGACGGACTGGAGAAAGGCGGAGTCGCGGCGGCGCAGGCGCGTCAGATAGCTCCAATAGTGCATCTGCAGCATGGTCAGGCAGCGCGCGGCGACGGAGAGCCAGGATTCGCCCGCCACCCAGAAATCGGGGTCTTCGCGCGGGTCGTTGGTGTGGGCGTGGTGGTGCAGATGGTTGCGGCGGATCGCCGCGTACGGCCCGCAGAGGACGAACGTCGCGACGTAACCGAAAAGCTCGTTGAGCCAGACGAGGCGGGAAACGCTCTTATGCAGCGCGTCGTGAAGGACGGTGAACTGGGCGTACGCGCAGGCCGCGTTCACGAGCACCACGAGGGGGCCGGGCCAGAGGCCGCTCAGGCCCGCGGCGGACGAGGCCGCCTGGACGGCCAGCGCGACGAGGCCCAGGGCGATCGTGGGCCAAGCCGTCGCCCCCTCCCCCAGTTCGAAGACGCGCACACGGCTGACCTCGACGGCGCTCACGCATTGATGATAACTTTTTCGTACACTGGATCATGGTCCGACGGAGCGTGCTGGCCGCCGTCCTGGCCCTCTCGTGCGCCTGCGCGCGCGAAGGAGGCGGGCCCGCGCGCCTCGTCGTCGCCGCGCCCATGACCGGCGACATGGGCGGCGAGGGCCAGGGCCTCGAGCGCTCCGTGCGCATGGCCGTCGAGGACGACGCGGCCGAAACCGGCCTGCCCCCCGTCGAGATCGTCGTGCTCGACGACCGGGCCGATCCGTTCGAGGCCGCCGCCGTCGCCCGGCGGGCCGTGGACGACCCCGCCGTGTTCGCCGTGATCGGGCACATGACCTCCGGCTGCGCCATCGAAGCCTCTCGCGTCTACGCGTTGGCGCCGCTCGCGATGATCACCCCCTCGGCCACCGCGACCGCGCTGACCGCCCAGCAGGACCGGCCGGAATGGAGCGGCGAGCGGGTCGTGTTCCGCCTCCCCCCCGCGGACGGAGTGCAAGGCGAATATGCCGCCGACTACGCGGTCAACCGCCTGTCCCTCAAGCGCGTCACCGTGGTGCACGACCGGACTCCGTACGGCCTCGGCCTGGCGGAGTCTTTTCGCGGGGCGCTCGAACGCAAGGGCGGCTCGACCGCGGGCTTCGAGGCCGTCTCGCGCGGCGACCGGGATTTCACCGCGCTCGTCCAGACGATCGAGAAAGCCCGCCCCGACGCGGTCTTCTTCGGCGGCCTTTACCTGGAGGCCGGCCTCTTTCTCAAGCAGCTGCGCGCGGCGGGCTGGCGGGGCTCGTTCATGTCGGGAGACGGCGCCAAGAGCCCGGATCTCTTCGACACCGCCGGCGCCGCCGTCGACGGGGCCTACTTCTCGGTCGGCGGCGTGCCGGTCGAGGCGCTCCCGAGCGCGTCCGACTTCCTCGCGCGCTACCAGAAGCAGTGGGGCGGCGCCCGCCCCCGCACCTTCGACCACTACGGCTACGAGGCCGCGCGCGTGGCGCTCCGAGCCCTGCGCAAGGCCGGCGGGCCCGATCGCAAAAAGGTGCTGGAGGCCGTGCGCGGGACCCAGCTGCGCACGATGGTCGGCGACATCGTCTTCGATTCCAAGGGCGACACCCTCCGCGGCCTCGTCACCATGACGAAGGCCGACTTCGCCGGCAAGAAATTCGAAGTCGCCTATTAGCGCGCCGCGAGGGAATTAAAAAAAGGCCGGCCCCGTTTCCGGGGCCGGCTTTTTGCGCCTTGAATCTTTGCACGAGGGGGGACTCGAACCCCCAAACCCTTTCGGGCGTACGCACCTCAAGCGTATGTGTCTGCCAGTTCCACCACCCGTGCGCGGGTTTACGTCTCGTCTACTTCGAGGTTTTCGGAGCTTTCGGCTGGGACGCCGCCGGCTTGTCGATCGACTTGTACGCGTCGGACGCCGCCGGAGACGACGGCGCGGCCGGCGCGGCCGCCGGCGCTTCCACCGCGGCGGGAGCGGGCATGGGCGGGGCCTTCGAGGTCACGCTGGACATGCCGGTCCGGTCGGAGAGAAGCGTCAGAAAAAGCGAGGTGAAGGCGAAGGTCGCGGCCAGGCCGGCGGTGAACTTCTTCATGAAGCTGGAGCCGCTGGGAGTGTTGATCAGCGAGTCCCCCCCGCCGCCGAACATCGACAGGCCGGCGCCGCGCCCGGTCTGCAGGAGCACGAACAGGATCATGCCGAAGCACGCGACGACGTGGATGGTCAGGAGAAAGTGGTACATGGAGGTTGGATTATACCTATTTTTATGAGGCCAGCGCGACCAGGCCCGGAAGGGCCTTGCCTTCGAGGAGCTCAAGGGAGGCGCCGCCCCCGGTCGAGCAGTGGCTCATCTTGGACGCGAGCCCCGTCTTCGCCAGGACGGAGAGGCTGTCGCCGCCGCCGACGATCGTGACCGCGCCCTTGCCCGTCGCCTCGGCCATCGCCTTGGCGACCGCGTTGCTGCCGTTGGCGAACGCCGGCATCTCGAAGATGCCCATCGGTCCGTTCCAGAAGATCGTCTGCGCCTTGGCGACGTGCTCGGTGAAGAACTCGATCGTGTGCGGGCCGACGTCCACGCCGATCATGTCGGGCGGAATCGACATCGCCTGCGTGACCTTCGTCGGCGCGTCTCCTTTGATCTCGCTGACGATGAGGTGGTCGGCCGGCAGGAGGCACTCGACCTTCTTGTTGTAGGCCTTCTCAATGATGGCCTTCGCGGCGTCGATCTGATCCTTCTCGAGCAGGGACTTGCCGATGTTGATGCCCTGCGCGGCGAGGAAGGTGTAGGCCATAGCACCCCCGATGAGGAGCGCGTCCACGCGCTCCAGGAGCTTGTCGAGGACCGCGAGCTTATCGGACACCTTGGCGCCGCCGATGATCGCGAGGAACGGGCGCTGCGGGTTGCCGATCACGCGATCGAGGAACTCGAGCTCGCGCTGGACGAGGAAGCCGATCGCGCCGGGCAGATGCTTGGTGACGCCCGCCGTGGAGGCGTGCGCGCGGTGCAGGGCGCCGAAGGCGTCCTGGATGAAGAGGTCGCCGTTCTTGGCGAGGGCCTTGGCGAAAGCGGGCTCGTTGGCTTCCTCCTCGGCATGGAAACGCAGATTTTCAAGGAGCAGAACGTCTCCCGGCTTCAAGGCGGCGACGGCCTTCTCGGCGACGGGCCCGACGCAGTCCTCGGCGAAGGAGACGGGCTTCTTCAGAAGCTTGGAGAGCTCGGCGGCGACCGGCTTGAGCGAATACTTGGGCTCCACCTTCCCCTTCGGACGGCCCAAATGCGCGATCAAAACCAGCTTACCGCCTTCGGCGATGACGTGCTCGAGCGTCTTGAGGGTTTCGCGGATACGGGCGTTGTCCTCGATCTTAGCACCCTTCATCGGGACGTTGTAGTCCACGCGGATCAGCACGCGCTTGCCCTTGACGGTCATGTCCTGGAGACGCTTGAGCTTCAGAGCCGGCTTATCGGTCATCGAGAGGTCCTTAATAGATGTTCTTGCCCATCGCGGAGGCGATGAGCTCGCTCGCGAGGACCGCGGTCGCGTTCTGGGTGTCCTCGAGCGGGTTGACCTCGACGAGGTCGAGGCCCACCATGCGCTCGGAGTCGGCGCACAGCTCCATCAATAGATGGGACTCGCGGTAGGTGAGGCCGCCGCGCTTGACCGTGCCGGTGCCCGGAGCGTTGCCCGGGTCGACGGCATCGATGTCAAACGATAAGTGAAAGCCCGCGGTGCCGTCGCTGGCCATGTCGATGGCCTGCTCGGTCACGACGCCCATGCCGTAGCGGTCGATCTCCTGCATCGAGAAGACCCGTATGCCCGACTTGCGGATGTTCACGGCCTCCGCGCGGTCCACGTCGCGGATGCCGACGAGAACGATGTTGCGCGGGTCGATCTTGGGAGAGAAGCCGCCCAGGCGCGCGAAGTCCTTGTTGCCCATGCCGAGCAGGTGCGCCAGCGGCATGCCGTGCACGTTGCCCGTCGGCGAGGACTCCGGCGTGTTGATGTCGGCGTGCGCGTCGACCCAGATCAGGCCGACCTTGCGCCCCTTGTCGCGAAACGCGCGCGCCACGCCGGACACCGAGCCGACGGCGAGCGAGTGATCGCCGCCGAGCGTGATCGGCACCGAGCCGTTGGCGACCGCCTCGTAGGTCTGCTTCTCGAGGTTCTGGCAGACCTTGAGGATGGCCGCCCCGTTCTTGAGCTTGCCCTTCGCGGAGGCGGTGACCTTCGGCACGGCCAGGTCGCCGGCGTCGGTCACCTCGAGATCGAGCGCCTCGAGGCCCTCGACCAGGTTCGCCCGGCGGACGGCCGCCGGGCCGCCCGAGGCCCCTTTCTTCGAGGCCCCGTAATCGATGGGAACGCCGATGACCGTCGCGTGCCGCTTCTTTCCGCTCATTAAGCGGCGACGGCGGACTTCTTGGCGATGTAGGCGACGAGGTCGACGACGCGGTTGGAGTATCCCCACTCGTTGTCGTACCAGCCGAACACCTTCAC
>Ga0105164_10000255_pt1 | contig 39656 bp, 41 predicted proteins | sample VDWuncwatermetaG_FD_89674 | JGI IMG/M metagenome (GOLD analysis project Ga0105164, IMG submission 89674) | Wastewater microbial communities from Netherlands to study Microbial Dark Matter (Phase II) - VDW unchlorinated drinking water | ecosystem: Environmental > Aquatic > Freshwater > Drinking...
AAGTTGCAAGAGTCATCTTACCGCTAAAGTGGTTTAATAGCTGCTCAGCCTTTTAACATCCTAGAATTAGGTCGGTTTTGCTGATTTCAACCCACCAAAAGCACATTTATGTGGGGGAGTTTCAAAAATTAAAACCTAATTTGGCCGCCACAACTCGATTTTCAATTTTAGTATTTGTAGAGCCAACTTCTTCTCCGTATGTGGCGATATCTATATTTACAACCGCTAACAAGAGCGATGCGCCCGCCGTAACATACATCTGGTTAAGTCCCACGCGATACTGGGCTTTAAACCAAGTACTCGGAGAGTAATCAAATTCAACACCCGCGTGAAACGATTTATTCACGGTAATCTCTGGATGAAGAATATTTTGAAAATCAATCATGGTTCTGATTTTAAAATCTTCGCCATCACGCAAAAGATATTGCGAACCCAAATCAATTACCCGATGAATTTTAGTCGGAACCTCAGTTGCCGCTTTATTAATTTGTTTAGACAATGTAAATTCTCCACCAATAACATTATGCACCACAAAACCAATAGTTAATGGGTATCTTTCTTTGCTTTCAGGCACAGAAGTTTCCTCAATTTTTGGCTCTTCAGCTTTAGGTTCCGCAGGTACTTTGACTATAAGCTCCTCTGTAGACTTAATCTCATCAACGGATGGCGTTACTTCTTTGGCGTCGCCCTCTGCCTGGGGCTTGCGCTCTTCTGTTTTTTCTACTGTTTTTTTTTCTTTTATTTCTTCTGTTTTTTCATCTTTTATTTCATCTTTAGGTGCGGCAGCGGGTGTTGTTATCGCTTCAACCTTGGCGGGTACAGGCGGTGCGGCCGCAGAGCTATTAAACCAATTTGGACGCCACATAAAGCCCAGATCAAAATCAGCTTTGGTTCCCTCTCTGAATCTTTTTTCACTTAGCACATTGGGGTCCGTGGCGAGCTCAAAAGCCGGAATAATTTCTTCTATTGATAAACGATGCAAATATTTTAAAGTAATACCTCCGTCTATCTGCGGAGTTAGTTCTTTACCAAAACCAATTGCAATACTTGTGTCGCCTTTTACATTTAAATCCAGCGCGGGGCCCAGTTGTTTGTTGATCGACATATCAATAGTCAAATCTAAGGGCAAGAGAGCAACTCCCCAGCCATTACGCACCCAAAAAAGTTCTAGCGCCTGAACTTTGCCGCCTAAAGATTGACCGTAATATTTTTCTAAAACCGCTGAAACTGCCACCGCCTTTTCAGAATCTGTTCCCGTACCCGAAGCCTTATTTATATCATCCATAATAGTTAATGTTTTCGCAGAAACTCCCGCGCCTAATAATGAGACCTGAATTTCGTTATGTTTTTTGCGCGCAAAGCCCGCCGGATTGTACATAATAAGTGAGTAGTCATCGGCCACGGCGGTAAAGGCATTACCCATACCCAGCGCCCGTATTGAACTGTAAGGTCCATTTATTTTGGTATTTAACGATTGGGCCGCATAAGAATTTAAGGAGACTAACGAAACTAAAATACTAATGAATGCTTTCATAATTTTTTCCTTTGTACTTGCTCTTTGTACTCGCTCTTTGTAACTGCATTTTGTACATGCTAACTGAACTCTTAATATATTACAAAATAAGCTCTAAAAATTGTATACGAAGTTTGAATTTAGTTTGTTTTTAAGACTAGGCTGGGCTGGACTAGGCTGGGCTGGGCTGGACTGGGCTCCGATTAGAATCTGCTTCAACCAAAGATTTAATATAGTCATTCAATGATTTTGCTCCAACTTCATTTTGTCGTACAACGGCATATTCGTGCAGATCTTTTCCTGGCCTTTAGGGAATATTGCCAGCTCCTGGCTGAAGCTAATTCGGGCTTGACCAGTTAGATTTATCTTTAATGAGTCGTTCTTCCAGCACATTGGCCGGAATGGCCGTGCCCGAAAATACGGTGGTTTGGTAATTTCCAATTTTAATTTTTTTTGAAATGATATCCACATCAATAATTCCGTTATAACCTAGTTCGGCGCTAAAAAAAGCCAGCCTTAAAATAGTTTCGTCGTAATCAGCGCACTCAGAAACACTAATAGGGTCCGCCAAACGCTTAATCATGCGGGTTTCTTTAAATTGAGCTTTCATAAAAACCAGTGTGTTCTTAGCTGCCGCCATCATTTCATCATACTTTGCAATTTCTGGCGCCACCTTCTGCACAAAACAAGTTTGGCAAAAAGCTGTGGCGGCTAGCTCTTTTGGTTTTTTATGTAAAAATGAAAAAGCATCTTCATCAATAAACTGTGTGCACTTTTTACAGATGGCCTCTTGGCAAATTCCGCACACCAAATTGGCCTTGAGTTTATTACATGTACTGCAACTAAGCTTTGTCATGCCCCTTAGATAGCACATCGATTTGCATTAAAACAAGAGGTATAAATACCCCATTACCCGTAGTTTAATGTGTCGCCGCTGCCACACGACTTTTGCGGGTCCAAATAAACGCAAGTAGGGCCAACATAAAGGCGGTATAGCCCAGCACCACAAATACAGGCACTAATGGCTTAGCATAAACAAAATAAGCTCCAATTAACATCGTACTGGTGGATAGGGCCTTGTATTTCAGGCGGATGACCTTATTTTTACGCCAATCTATAATAGGCGGCCCAAAATAGGGGTGGCTTAACAGCCAATCATGAAATTTATCAGAGCCTTGCTCAAAACAAATGGCCGTAAGCAATAAAAAACAGGTGGTTGGCAGCAGTGGTAAAAAAATTCCGATAATTCCAATAATCAGCGAAACCGTTCCCACGGTCAGAAAAAATGCCTTTTTAATACGAATAGTTAAGTTTTTACCAGATTGCATTTAACTAGCAATTTAGCTTATTCGGCTTACAGGAGCAAGCGCGGACTTGGGCTAACACCTCAGTGTGTATTCGTATAGTTTTAAAGCCATAGTATTGAAAACACAAGAAATGCGCCAATTCTTGCAATTCTAAGTTTGTTTTTTCTTGAAAGGGATTTAAATGCAACAAAGGGAACAATTTGGTTCTCTTGATTGGATCCCCAGCACTTCAATACGCCCGGGGTAGTGATTCCACATGTGTGGTTATAAGCTTCGGATTTAGGGCAAAAGGAGATATTAAAGACTCGTTTTAGAAGCTGGGCCTAGGATATGCGTTTTGTTGAAGTTGGTCTTTCTTGTTCAACATCAGCGCCACCCCAGCTGAAATGCTGGTGGATGGTAAAAAGCCAGATCGTTTGCGCGGCATTAAAAAAAGTCATTTCTATCGGAGATTTTTGACTAAAGCTTTATACCAATGCCTTTATGATTTTGCTTTAGCGAGCCTTTTAAGCAAATCATCATAGGCACTTGGTGCACCTTCAGATTCACACCAATCTTTAACTTTTTTCCTATTAAATATAAAGAGTTTGCCCGTGTACTTTTTTTGAATCAGGAATAATTTTAATATCATCGCCAATTCCAGCCGGACCAAACATAAATTCTACAAATTTATCACAATCTGGGTGAACATAATGACGACCTCCATTATTTTGAAAACCAATGGCACCCATTATATCGCCAAGCTTACCATGAACATATGTTTTTAAAATAAAATCAAGATCTCCGGACTTATAAGCACCTTGAGAGTAAATAGCAGCTACGGCTCCGCCAACTAAAATAGTATCAATGCCGTTCTTAGCCAAATGCCAACCTACGAACTTCCAGACATCTTCTTCAGTGCAGTTTTTCCAGTTAGGCTCTTTCACTTGACAGGCTTGCCCTTACGTCGAGGGCGCCTACGAGTTTCAAATATTTTTTGTCGCTCCGCTAACGGAATAGATTCATATGCTTTTTCAATGATTTCTTTAACTGGTTTACTAAACACTGACTTCGGATTAAAAGAATAAATTCGTGATCTCCCCGATTCTTTAGATACAAGTATTCCTGCAGCCTCAAATCTATTGAGTTGCTGGATGATCGGGTTTACTGCAGTAGAAAAGTCTTTAGCAATTGCGGAGGCGTGAGACTCTCCGTAGTGAAAAACATGAAGTAAAACCTTTTCGGCGGTTTTATTACCGAATATACCTTCTAACATAAACCTAGTATCTACCAGAATCTGGTCCATATCAACCATTTTTTGGTAAATTTGATAAATTTTAAACAATGCACCTAGTCGTACGAATTTAAATCGGCGTGATCGCAGCAGCCAGTATGCTGCTGAGGATTACAGAGCTAATTAGAAGCCCATAAAATAACGGCCAGCATGTCCCGCAAAGGAAGCACAAATTATTAACGGGGTTAGCGTTCTTCCTTAGAAAAAGGCCTTTTCTGAGCTGGGCTTTCGCTAATTCTACCCGCCTTCACTAGCGTCATTTGAATTGTACGATTGTCGTTCATTGCGGCAAGCCATAAAATGAAATCGATTTAGATCGTTTCTTAGAACTACTGTAAGCTACCTACATAAAGTCCACCATAACCGGTAAGCCCTCCCCCTTTTGTGGGGCAAAGGATGTAGCCATTATTTACATCTCCAGCAACATAGGGAACTGCGAGCGTAACAAAACCATTTAGAGTATCTATGTATGGCGGCGAATCACCAAACGCATATTCTGTAAAACCAATCAGACTAAGTCCAATATCTGTACACCTCAAGTTATCATAGCCACCACTAGCGGCATAAGGCTTGGTGTAAAGTTTTACGCCGTCGAATAGTGCGGCAGCGCTACCTGGTGGACCGAATAAACCCGGCAGGAGTTTAAATTTGTAGTTGTAGGTGCCGCCGACTATGGTGGAATATTTTCTTACTTGTGGCGGTGTATCCGAATTCACATAACTAAACGCTCCGCCAAGAGCTCTGGCGGTGTCGTTACCATAGCCATCAAATTGACTTAGACGAATTGATATTCGATTATCTAAGTAGCTTGACTGGTCTGCAACAGGGGGGCAATTTGTGTTTGATCTCCCCCCCACAACATTTACTACGGCATTAGAGGGCGTCACAGTTACAGCTGAGGATGCCGGGGTGTAGCTGTAACTGATGCCTGCGGTAGTGCCACCAACAGAAGTCTGCTGTATATTTGTAAGCATAGGAGTGAGGGTTCCCGCCGCCGAAGGCTCTGCACAAACCAATTTATCTGTAACACTTGCCGCATTACCAAAAAAACCATAAATAATATCATGAAACTCATTCACTTGCTCATTCGGCGGGGCCGTTCGATAATACGAACTAGGCCGGTGTACTCGCGCAATATGACTCACTCGGTTTGCGGGCGCAGGAGTTAGGCTCGCAAGTTTTTGCTTATCCAGCCCTACTAGCGGCGCGCCGCTATCGGCCATTCGGTAGCCCATTTGAAAATTTTCGGACATAAAAAAATCAAACCAGCCATTTAAAATTTCAGATTCCATAAGATCCATGCTCATTCCAGACTCATGATTCATACTAATAATAACTTTACCTGTTGGGCCGGAATGAGCATCTGTTAAATAGCGGCCTACTACACTGCCTTTTTTGAACGGACCTAAATTATTCAGTAATAAAGTAATTGGAGGGGTTTCAAAACCAAAAATATCGGAAAAAGTTATGCCGTATTGTGCTTCTAAAGCGCCATCGCTTAATTTATAAATAGCTAAAATTTGAATTTTTCGGGCCGGGCCAGAGGGAACATCTAAAACAACTTCAGGGCTTAATTCTGTGCCTGTAGTATCCTGTGCCATATATTTTATGGTCGGAAAACTATCACCATCTACATTAACGATGACTCTATTTAAACACTTTGTACAAGCTAGTGCTCCCACTTTTGAATACGTTGGCAGTTGGAGTGAAACCCGCGAGCTTTCTGGGCTGGCGCGTTCGCAGCTAACTGCGACCAATGTTAAAACACAAAGTACAGCGAGTTGTGCAATTTTGTTTTTCATAAGTTTTACCTCTGTATATAGTATACAGGACATCGTCAGTAATTGAGTACTTCTTAATGTATTTCTATATGGTTTTAAGTGAGTTTCTAATAATGAAACGTTTTTTTTAATACTCTGTCTTATAATAATACGTTTTTAAAATAGATTTGTAATTTTTGCAGCGAGTGTAAAATACTTAGACAGCTTGTTGCTAGCTAAATGATAGAGGATGATTTAGCGCGCTGGTATGCTTGCTGCATGTGTTCTTTTTATGGAAAAGTTATCTTTTTATGATTAAAACACGGCGTCTCTGGTTAGTTATGGTTATGATTATGCTTACGGTTTTAGTTTTAGCTACGAGTCCTATTTGGGCTCAAGAATATAATTATCCTTACAAAAATCCTGATGTGGCTAGCCTTTCTGTAGCGCTGATGAAATCCAAAGGAAAAGGAATTCTTGGTGATGTTAACTTAATGAATGTGGCTAATATTGCCGAAAGAAATAAAACATTTTTATTTGAAGGACGGGGCCAGCTTCGTTTTGGTTTCTACGCGCAAAAACAAGCAGCGCCACTGATTTTTTTGATTGCAGACATAGGTGGCTCTCCGGTTTCGGGGTATATGATGTATGAGGCCGATCTGCTTTACCAGAATGGCTTTAATGTGGTTACTTTGGCTTCTCCGTTTTTCTGGAATTTTATTGTTTCCTCTAGTCGTACCGGCATACCAGGAATGACCAATGAAGATGCCGCTGACATGTATCAGGCCATGCAATTAGCGCTAAATAAAGTAAAAATCGAACACCGGCACCCCATTACAAAACTTGGCTTAATAGGGTTTGGTTTTGGGGCGCTGGAGGCCGCACATATCAGCGCTGTGGATCAGCGTGAAAAAAAAATTAATATTGATCGTTATTTACTGATTAACCCCGTCGTTAATGTGATTCATGCGGTAACAGAAATCGAAACCAGAGCGTCCATTGCTCTTGAACTTGGCAGGAGCCAGGTGGAGTATTTAAAAGCAAAAGCATTTAATTTTGTTGTCGACCATCTTGATTTAAAATTCAAAGTTGATGCTCCCGCTTATTTTATAAACCTTGAGCAACGCTTTGCTGTAACTGAAAAAGATTACAAATTCTTAAGTGGAGTCATCTTGCGTATGAATATCGGTGATACTATTTTTGCAAGCCAGTTAATTAATAATTTAAAGGTATTAAAATCCAGGCTAGACCGCTTCCACTGGAACGACCGCCATAAGGAAATAGAAGCTTACGGGCTGGTTGGTTATTTGCAAAAAATATTTGTACCCTTTCATTCAATAAAATACCCCTACTTGCTAAATTTAATTAAGCACGCTAACTTTAACTATGTTCGCCAAGAGGTTCGGAAGAATAAAAATATTTTTCTGATGCACAATGCTGATGACTTCATTATAGATGCAGACCAGCTGGCCTACCTTGATAAAATTTTTGGCGCTGAACGCAGTTTTATTTATCCCTTGGGCGGACACTTGGGAAATCTGTGGTACCCTCAAAACCAAAACGATGTTATTAAAGTTATGACGGCACTTAAATAATTATTGCGAAAGGCTGATTAAGTGGATATTAGCGAAGTTCTAAATTCAGTTATGGAAAACCCCTTTGCCAAACAGATTTTACTCTGGTCAGCACTTGGCCTTGGCGTTGGTGTTGCCGCAAAAATTATTATACCCGGCAGTGAGCAAATCGGATGGATTCGCACTATTCTCATGGGCTTGGCCGGTTCATTTTTAGGAAACTATATGGCACCCAAGCTTTTAGATTGGCCCACTTACGAGGCCTTTAGTCTGCCAGGGTTGGGAATCGGAATAGCGGGGGCCGTGGTGCTGGTGGTGATTAATCGTGTTGTGACTCAATCTTAAGCTATTTAAAATCGAAACCTATTTGTCAGAGTACTAGGCCGCATTTATCCCGCAGCATTTTTTATATTTTTTCTTGCTACCACAGGTACATAAATCATTGCGTCCAATTTTTGGAAATTCGCGAATGACAGTCTGAGGTTTTTCATGATGATGCTGATGACCCTCGCCTTCTTTGTGAGTATGGGAATCTCCATCAATAAAAAGCCACTGACCGCTGTCACTTTTACGAAACTGGGCCACTTCATGATGGTCTTGTGTTTCGCCATTAGTTTCGTAAGTCGCGGTGAACTCTACCACCCCTTTTTTGTCACCCTGTCCGCCATTTTGTACAGAATTAATTTTTAAGGCTTTCCATTTTGCATTTTGCGCCCATTGTTTAGTTGCGGCGGCATCAAAGTCACCTCTTGATTCTGGGGCCAGAGTTTTTTTTAAGTAGTCGACATCTACCTTGGTAAAGGCGGTGTAGCGCGAGCGCATAAGTTTTTCGGCCGTTTCGGGCAGCGCCGAACCAGTTAAAAATAATTCGCAACAGCTATCAAGGTTTTTATCAGATCCGCACGGGCAACGCATAATTATCCTTTTTTTTATTAAATGCTTTTCAGCAGATTTATTACAGCATGAATTTGTTTAAAACTGTAATAAAGTTGTTCGGAAAAATGTACTATTATGATATTTGCCTACTATTTGCTCTTAAACTAAATACTAATCTGTTAATCTTATATACACATTGAGGAGGTCTTAATAGATGAAAAACACCATTCTTTTAGTTGATGACAATGAGGACATGCGCCAGCTTTTTATTGAGTTATTTAATGACAGCGACATACATGTAGTTTGTTTTGCTAGTGTCGCAGAGGCTAAAATTTATTTAAAGAATCCTATTAGTTTGAGCAAAGTAAAGGCTATTATTTCAGATTTAATGATGGGCCCGACGGATGGCCTTGAATTTCTTACCTACGCAAAAGAAAAGGCCGAGCTTCAGCATATAGATTTTTATCTTTTAACGGGAAGCGCAACTCCGGCGCTTGAGCCACTTTTAAAGTCATCCGTTCTTACTGGTATTATTGAAAAACCCTTTGATGTAAAATCAATGGTGGCGCTGCTCACGAACTCCTCCTCCTATTGTTTTCAAAAAACAATTTAATTTTTTGTTTATTCATTTGTTAGTACCTTCTTACTTTTTTCCTGAAAAAAATATCTAAGACCTAACATAATTCCATAGTGGTCCGCATTTTCATTTTTTTTACTTGTCACCGAAGCCGCGTAGCGCGCATCTAAAACAATTGCATAGGCTAGTTGGCTGTAAATTTCTGCTTGCACGGCTATATCAAAGCCATATTCAGTCGTATCTTTAGCCGAGGTGTCGATTTCTGATCCTGGTGCAAAGTCAGAATGTATAATTTTAGGAGAGCCCAGCGAATAGGCGGAAAAAAAACTTAATGATGCCGAAATATATTCATTAAACCAGCGGCGATAACCCATTGTGATATGAATTAAGGCCGTTTGCACTGCAATATACTTTCCCAAATCTTCTCTGATATACACCTTATTTATTTGAAAAAGACCGATCTCGAGACTGCCACTTGGGCTTATATCCCCATTGACCACTAGACCAACGCCTGCGAAATCAGGAGAGTGTACCCCGGATTTAGATCCTGCGAAATTAGTTTTATATACATAAGGACCAAAGTAAGAGGTAAGATTACCTTCTTTGGGTGTATAGGCTAAGCTACCCCTAGAGTAAAAAAAAACAATCACAGTGATGCAAATTTTAAATATTAACACACAGAAAGAATAAGATTAGTGCGGGTCCTTTTTCAATCAAAATCTTTTGCGATTTTTAAAAAAAAAATAAAGCAACTCAGACTTGGTCTTGCTGTTTTATTTGTTGCTTTGTTTGTTGCTTTTTTTTCACAAAAAATAATGGCCTATAGCCTTATTGATGATTCGATTGAGGAATCTGCGCCGACTGAAAAAACTTTTGAACAGCAATTTCTTGATAGCAATACTGCTATATCGCGGTGGTTGGTGAGTTTTACTGATGGTATTGACTTATTTCTAGTAGGTCCACAATTGAAAAGTGCACGTAATGACACCCGTGCAACAATACAAAATTCAACTTTTACCACACAAAATGGGAGCCCTGGTAATCAGACGGCTATTAGTTTCAGCCCGCGCTTACCAAACCTCGAACAGTACTGGAATTTAAAATTTACTTCCTATGATGACCAAACCGATAATCGCGCTAGTGAAAATAATCTGGCACGCCAAGCGCCGCGCGAAACCAACTATGGCGCCACCATTGGCCTGTTCAAAAGTATCGGAAAGGTTCGAGCGAAATTTCAACCAAGGATTGAACTGCAAAATCCCCTTAAAATCTCGCATTCACTAGCCTTTGAAACAGTGCTGTCAAATGATAATTTTCAAATAAATCCAAAACTTGACTTTTTTGTCAACGCCACAACTGGGGCCGGTGTATTTCAGGCTCTTAATTTTAATTTTAAATTAATCGAGACCGTTTCGCTTACACTTATAAATGAAGGCACTTATGAAGAAAAAACATACAAGTACTCTGCCACTAACGGGTTTTCCCTGGGTAAAAGTATTTCAGAAACCGATGCCCTGGCTTACAGTCTGTTGTTTTTTTCAAACAACAACGCTCAATATCACTTAGAATCTTACAGCACGTCTATTTCTTGGTATCATCTTATTTATAAAAAAATTCTTGATTTGCAGCTTTCAACGCATTTAAGTTTTGGCCGCGAGTGGAATTTTATAGGCCAGGCGGGCCTAAGCTTGCAATTAACTTTGCATTACTGAATAAGAGCCTCGGCATTTTTCATTTTTTTATAAAGTGTTTTTCTGTCAATACCAATTTCTTTTGCGGTTCGGTCTTTTGCGCCACCATTTCTATTTACGGCAAATTCTATGTAGCGCTGTATGACCTCTTGCAGTTCAGGCAAGGTGTTGTAAACCGTGAGGGCAAATACTTCAGATGAATAAGAGTCTACCTTGGCGGTGCCCATTGTTGTTGCGCTGCTGACGCGAGTGTTGATCTCCGATGTTGTGTCTGCTACTACCGCCTCAGAAGCCCTATTGGTTTCTAATGCTGCTTCGGCACTATTAATTAAAAAATCACTCAGCTCAATAACTGAAGTTGTACACATAACCACAGATCTTTCCACAGCGTTTTCTAGCTCGCGTACATTGCCTTTCCATAAATTTTCAAGTAAATATTTTTTTGCTTCTCTTGAGAACTCTGTGGCTCTGGAATTATTTAACAATGCGTATTTTTTAAGAAAATGCTCGGCTAAGGGTAAAATATCTTCCGGTCTAGATCTTAAATTCGGTATATTAATCGGAATAACATTAAGTCTGAAAAATAGGTCTTCTCGGAATCTTTTTTCTAACACTTCCACTGAAAGATTTTTATGTGTTGCAGAAATAATGCGAACATTTATAGGACGCATTTCATTTTCACCGACTCTTTTAATTTTTCGCTCTTGTACCACTCTTAGTAATTTAGCTTGTAGCGGCAGGCTGAGATCACCTATTTCATCCAGAAACAAACTGCCATTTTCAGCCGCAGCAAATAGTCCTATTTTTTTTTCAACCGCACCAGTAAAGGCCCCCTTGGCATGGCCAAATAATTCGGATTCCAGAAGATTTTCAGGAATAGCCGAACAGTTAATGGCGACAAAAGGCCCCTTAGATCTATTGCTTTCAGCGTGAATGTAGCGGGCAAAGACCTCTTTACCCGAGCCGCTTTCACCTGAAATAAAAATATTGGCATTACTGGGGGCTACTTTTTTTGCTATATTCAAGGCCGCCAATAATTTGGGACTGCGTCCGATTATAGACTCCGCATGCCGATTATCTTTAGTTTTAATTTGTTGCCGCAATTCTGTAATATTTTGATTAAGTTTAAAAATATGCAAAGCGCGCTCTACAGAAACCAATAATTGCGGCAAATGAATTGGTTTTATAATAAAATCACAGGCCCCATTATGAATGGCTTCTACAGCAGTTTCAACTGAGTTTTTAGCCGTAATAAAAATAATGGGCAGTGTCGGGCGCACGTGCTTTAGGGCCTCGACAAATTTTAATCCAGACATCTGTGGTAGCAATATATCGGATATTAATATGTCCCATTTGGCGTTTTTATTTTCACTCTCACTTAAGGCAGACTCCGCATCATTAAAAGAAATAACATCATAGCCCCGTGGTCTGAAATAGGCAGTTAGTAGGTCACAGACCACAACATCATCATCTACGACCACTATTTTTACGTTCATTTTATCGTCACTCATATACCCCCCCGTGATTGCTAAAATGCATTCTTACTTACTCTTCTACGTGCAAGAATGGTACATTTTATATTTTCTTTTGATGTTTAAATAGTGTGAAGAATTCTTCACATCGGATGGTAAATCTTAAAAATAATTAATTTTTAGTCGCCAGGCTGTTGAACAAAAAGGAAAAAATCATTTTCATTGTACTTGCGTAAGAAAAAATATCTTTGCTTGGGATCTTTCATTTTTCGCTGCACATCGCGGATAGATACTGAAATCAAACAACTCAGTTCTAGGCGTTTTTGTATTTCACAATCTTTGGTAACGTGCGGGATTTTATTAAATAAAACCAAAGTTAAGCTTATAAAATTTCCACTCATGTTTTTTTCAATAAAATTATTTATTTTTAGCTGATGAGCCTTTTTATCTGATAGTAAAAGCCAGCAGGGCTTTTTACAGGCGCGTATTTGTTCAATTGTGGCCATTTCGGCATTTTGTATAAAATTCACCTTTGTGTAGAATTTTTTTTCGTATTCTATTGCGGTCTGCTTTAAAATAATTTCTGAAATTTGGGTTTCGGGTAGAGCGCCCCACAAAATATAGTGGGCAGTTTGAAATTCGCGAAATAAACGACTCACCAGACTTGCGGCAATATTACTTTGATCGGGTGCAATAAGGGAAGGCTGAATCAAGGGGGCTGAACGCAAACTGATGCCTGTAAAAACCAGATAAATCATACATGTGGCAATAATAGCGGCACTCAGAATAAGTAGCGCTGAGATTTTTTTCATAGCTCTTACTTGTAAGAGCACCTCAAAGTTTTTACAACGCTAAAGTGACTTTAAAATCTATAATTTTTATACTCATTGGTATTTATTGCGCGCTTTGTTCAGAATTCTTCATTTTACGATACAACGTTTTGCGATCTATACCAATTTCTTTAGCCGTGCGATCTTTAGCGCCGCCATTTCTGCTAACTGCAAATTCGATGTATTTTTGTACAATTTGTTGTAATGGCAACAGTGATTCTTGCAGATTCACTTTAAATATTTCGATTTTTGGCTCTTGCCGATTTTCAGTTGAGTCTCTTTCAGTTGAGGCCGTTGAGGGCTCGATTAACGGTAACATGTTTTGGCTCCTTTTTTAGAAATTAGTCTGTTTTTCGCGATTGCTAATTGTTATTCCAAGCCATTATTATATTGTTTTTTATCGCCAACGGCCGTTAGCAAATCTGCCAAATCAGTCGCATGCTCTTCTTCATCTGCCAAAATTTGCTCAAGCATACGCCTTGTAGTTGGATCTCCCGAACCAAACCAGTCAATCATTTGTCGATAGACTTCAATTGCAATACGTTCCGCAACCAGATCTTCACGAATCATGGTGACTAAATCTAGGTTTGAACCATACTCTGTAGCCGAACGGGTAGCTATTGTTGCCGGATTCATATCTGGGTCGCCACCCAGTTGATCAATGCGCGTGGCAATCTGCAACATGTGGCGTTCTTCACTTTCCGCATGCTCTTCAAATTCGGCCGCTACCTGCGGGTTGTTAATACCTTTGGCTACAATCTGATGATGACGATAGCGAAGCACACAAAGTATTTCACTGGCCAGCGCTTCATTCAAAAGCTTACAGGCTTGTTCAACATTAAGTGGGTAATCATCGGTCACCGCGCCTTGATCCATTGATCTCATCGCGTGCTCTCGAATTTTTTTGATATTATAAACTGATTCTGATTCGGTTCCTTTACCCATATTTGCCTCCGTTGTTATATTAATTTAAAAATTGCCCTGTAAAGACATGGCCTTAATAATGTAATAATGAATGCAAGCCAGATGCCATAAGATTATCTCGAACACAATGTCGCGAGAAAAAAACTGGGGCATAATTTGAACGCTCCTATTCTTTAATTGCGCACGAAGCTCCAAAGTAGGGAATTTTGCCCCATCGTGTTATTTTTTTTTATTTTCTATTACTTGGATTTTTGATCATGTTAAAATTTTTCTGTGATAAAACAGAGTATAAAAAATAGAGTAAAATTAGCCCTGACTCTACTAGCTTTAACCATGTTAATTTTTCTTTACAATTTTGACGCCCACGCTCTGTATTTTCTTTTACTGCTTGTTTTATTGATTGGTATTTTTTATCAGACTCATAAAGTCCTCAACCAAAAATCTAGAGCACTTTCGTTACTGAAGGATTCAAATAAAGTTAAAGCTGCCTTTTTGTCAAATATGAGTCATGAAGTCAGAACGCCGCTGAATGCAATCAACGGTTATTCAGAAATTCTAGCGCAGACAACAAATGCCGCTGAAAAAACATATCTTATTGAAAGTATACGTCGAAATAGTCATGAACTTACGGCCTACATAGATAATATTCTTGAAATATCCAAAATTGAATTTGGGCGAATTTATATTAATAGGTCAAATGTGACGCTGGTTTCAATAATCGAGAAAATAATAGAAAATATGCAGGCTCGCGCAAGGTCTAAGGGATTAATTTTTACAATTGAATCTCTTGGGCAACTTCCAACTGAGGTTTATGTGGATAAGACGCGTGTTATACAAATTTTAATTAATCTTATTGGCAATGCTATAAAATTTACTGAAAAAGGTTTAGTTAAAGTACAAGTTCAGGCTCAGGCTCAGGCTCAGGCTGATGACAGTACGCGTGAACAAACACAGCTAATATTTACAATTATTGATACGGGTATTGGTATTTCGGCACCCAATCAATTGGAGCTTTTTCAGTCCTTAACTCAACTTGATGAATCCCCTACCCGGCGCCATGGTGGGATGGGACTTGGGCTTGCGCTATCTAGGCGTTTAGCTCAGCAACTTGATGGCGATGTTACGTTGCTGCAAAGTCAACTGGACCAAGGCTCGGTATTTAGCTTGAGGATTCCCTGTGGAGTAATACCTAGAACCACCTGGCAAGAAAACTTATTTGACCCTGTTATAAAGTTTCCAGTGCAATTAAATTTACCAACGGCCGCAGATCTCCAAAAAAAGAAAATTCTGATTGTTGAAGATTCTAAAGATAACCAAATAATTTTTGAACATTTTTTAAAAGCCGCCGGCGCTATGACTGACATTGCAGAGAATGGCGTCATTGCCTTGCAAAAAGCACATAAGCTGGATTATGATTTGATTTTAATGGACATTCAACTTCCAGAAATGGATGGCCACGAAGCCACCCGTCGCCTGCGTTTAATGGGCTATAATAAGCCGATCATCGCATTAACGGCGCACGGCTCTGTTGAGGCTAAAAAAAAGTGTCTAGATGCCGGTTGTACAAATTTAATTACCAAACCTGTTAGCCAAGAAAGCCTGGTCCAAAGTATTTTAACGGTACTTGCCTCTGTAGAGCAAATCTCCTAGATCTAATGCTAATTTAATGAGCCGCGCCTATCCGTAATGAGCCGCGCTCTCAACAATCTTTCAATCTTCGGTAAAGAGTTTTTCTGTCAATTTGTAGATCGCGAGCGGTTTTCTCTTTTGCCCCAAGATTTATTTTTAAGACAAATTGTATGTACGTGTTAATCAATTCATCAACTGTTAATATTTTACTTTTAATCTGGCTTGAAAAACTAAATTCATCCTCTTTTTTGTGAGTGCTTTTATCGTCAGACAAAGGCACCACGTCTTCAAGCCGTATAACATTTGAATCGGAAAGAATGATCGCGCGCTCGATTGTGCTTTCAAGCTCTCGCACATTGCCGGGCCAAGAATTGTTTATAAGATTTTCCAGTGCATCTTTACTTAATTGCTTCAAGCCAGTGCCATTTAAAGCAGAATATTTTCTTAAAAAAAATTCAGCAAGAGGCAATATGTCTTCTTTTCTGTCTCTTAGCGGGGGCACCCAAATTGGAATAACATTAAGTCTAAAATACAAATCTTTGCGAAATTTTTTTTGTAAAATTTCTTGTGTTAAGTTTTTATGAGTGGCTGATAAAATTCGAGCACTGATAGGTCGCGGCTGATTTTCGCCCATACGTTTAATTTTGCCCTCCTGAAGCACGCGTAATAATTTGGCCTGCAGCAACAGGCTTAAATCGCCAATTTCATCTAAAAAAAGTGTGCCGCCATTGGCCTCCTCAAAAAGTCCAATTTTTTTATCAACGGCGCCAGTAAAGGCGCCCTTGGCATGACCAAAAAGTTCAGACTCGAGTAAATTTTCAGGAATGACCGCGCAGTTAATAGTAACAAACGGCGCTTTTTTACGAGAGCCCATTGTGTGAATGGCTCTGGCAATGACATCTTTTCCCGTGCCACTTTCTCCGGTAATAAGTATATTGGTTGAAGATTTAGAAACACGTCTTGCCAGATCAAGAGCTTTTTTAAGACCTGAACTTTTACCCACAATTCCCTCAAGGCTCGTTTGCCCTTCATGCAGTTGCACCACATTTTTAAGGGTGGTATTTTCATCTTGAATTTTTGTTAGGTACAGCGCCCTTTCAACCGATACGAGCAACTGAGGAAAATGTAAGGGCTTTACAAGAAAATCATAGGCCCCCGTGGCTATGGCCTCAACAGCCGTTTCAACTTTTTTATTTGCGGTTATTAAAATAATCGGAAGTGTATTTCCGACAGCCCTCATGCGCCGCGTAAATTCAATGCCCGAAATATTCGGTAACATTAAATCGGTGATCACCACGTCACATTGTACTTTTTGTTGTGTTAAGTCTTCCAAAGCTTTTTGGGCTTCGTCGTAAAGGACGACATCAAAACTGTTCTTTTTGAAAAAATTTAACATTAATTCTTGAACGTCTCGATCATCATCAATAATTAAAATTCGGGGTTTTTTCATATCTACTTAATAACATATGTGGCTATTTGCCCCAACAGAATAAGCGCTAATAAAGCAATTAAAATGCCAGCGCAAATTTGTACATAAATCCTTGGCAAGCGGAAAATACTAACGTCATCACGCCAGCCTCCTGAAACAGGGGGCTTTTAGCGTAGTCTGGGCATGGCACCTATGTTGCTAGGTAATTGATAGATTAAGAGACCCTGCGAGCATTGTTAAAAAATTGATAAATTTTTCTAAGTTTATAAATATAATTGACTCTGCTAAAAAATAAATATACGACAAGCATACTAAAGAGGCGCTATGATGAATATTGCGAGCGAAAAAATACCTAATAAGGTTTACGTAGATGAATTTCTTATAGATTTAATACCAGGCTTTATAAAAAATAAATATGCAGATTTATCTTTATTACAGATCGCTATAGAAAGTGATGATTTTGAGACCATAAAAAAAATTGGCCATAACTGGAAAGGTGTTTGCGCCAGTTACGGGTTTAATTATCTTGGTGAAGCGGGCAAACTATTTGAATCAATGTCTGAAACTAGAGATTCTGTAACTTTGAAACAACTTATTGATAGTTTATCTGAATATTTAAAAAACGTACAAATTGAAAGAGTTATGAGTGAGGAAGCAAGCACGGCTTATGAGGCAGAGAGTTTATTCTAAACTACGAAAGAATTCAAAAGTGAAAAAAATACTTACAAAAAAAACTTCATCTAAGTCAAAACCTGCTAAGTCAAAACCATTAAATGACAACAATCCGGCGCATAGCCCGGGCCATAGAAAACTAAATATCATTGATAATTTTCCAGAACACAGCGGGGCGAAAGTTCACATCCAGGAGTCCGCCGTAAATAATTTAGCAAATGTAGATAAAATGAAAAGAGTCAACTCAAAAAACCGCCGCATTATCACGGGAGCCGCTCTCGGTAAAACCGGACGTATTGTCATTAAATAGCGTTGTTTTAGAGTTAAACATTTTTATTATTTAATTTAATCTGAAGAATCAGCAATAAAAAACTAAGGATAAAAAATGGGACCCCCGACCATGAGAGCATTAGGAATCCCAAAATTCCGAGTAAAAAAAATAAAAGACCGGTGCTGATGTAAAATACCTTATAATAACGATTTCTACGTGCTTCCTCTTGGAACGCCAAACCTATAGACAAATTTGCCACCATCTGCAGAATGACATAACAAAAAAAACGATACAGTCTTATTTTAACAGGTGCCTTTTCAATAAATTCAGCCGCCTCTATTTTTTCACATCCATTTTTAATAATTTCTCGCAATATTTCATTAATTTCTTCGGTAAAACTTCCAGAATACACATCCACATTCATTTCAAGATTTTGCTGATAACCTGTGTAATTTAAATTAAATGATCCAATGCTTGTCCACGTGTTGTCGATAGTCGCAAGCTTTCCGTGCATGATCGATTTTTTCCACTGATAAATTTCAACTCCATTTCTAAGAAAATAGGCATAAAGATACTGTGTTGCCAAAACATAACTGGGCCAATCAGAAATTTTCGGCAATATTAACCGCACCCGAACTCCGCGCCTAGCCGCTTGCACCAGTTGCTTCATGAATTTTCTACGTGGAAAAAAATATGAATTTAAAATAATAATATCTTTTTTTGCGGCCTGCGTAAGTACAGAATACTGTCTGGTGATCTGCCAACGTTGATATATCCAATCGTTGATCGAAATTTTCAATTCCACCCCCTCCGCATTGGGATTTTTTAATATTGTATCTTTGCTGAAATTAATTTTTTTCTGACTTGCTTGGCTAAAAATCAACTGACAATACCGAGTCAAATCGACCGTGGCCGGCCCATCAATATAAACCGCAAAATCAAGCTGCGGCGTAACCTTTTCATTTTTATACGATTTTGAAATCACATTTATTCCGCCAATTAAGGCATAAGAATTATCAGCAAGCAATATTTTATGATGCAAGCGGCGCCCCCACTGCCCCAGCCACTTAAACTGTACAAAATTAAACCGGCTAAAGTAAACTCCGGCATTAAGTAATTCTTTTTCGGGCTTTTCACCAAAATTTAATGAGCCCAGGCTGTCCACCAATACATAAACTTTCACTTGGCGCTGGGCGGCGCCTATTAATTCCGTTATAACCGCGCGGCCAAATTTATCGTCCTCAAATATATAGGTTTGTAAATGTATACTTTTTTGTGAATTTTTAATTAAATTTAAATATTGTTCGTAATAAGCTTCTCCCTCAGATATTAATTTAATAGTATTCGCAGATGTTTTTTTAAAAAAACTGCTTATCATACTAATTACTCCAAGACTTTCTCATCGACTTCAACTTCGACTTCGCAATAAATCGGCAAATGATCTGAAAAATGGTTTTGGTGTGCTGGGCGCCTTAAAATATTTGAATCAACAACTTTTAAATTTTTTACATAAATACGATCTAAACTTAGTAGCGGCAATCCTGCCGGAAAAGTTTTAGCAAAACGTCCATTGGCTTTTTTATAAGCTTCCTGCATTCCCATTTCCTGTTCAAAAACAGGACCCGCTTTTTTGCTCCAATCATTAAAATCGCCCGCCACAACAAGTGGAATTTGTCCTGTTGGGTCAAGCGACAAGATTTTGTTTTTTATAATTTGGTATTGCACTTTGCGGCCAGAATGAAAAAGATCTAAGTGCGCGCAGGCGGCATAAATATATTTTTTTTGAAGCGCCGATAATATAATTTTACAAACTAATAAACCTCTTTTTTCTAGAACATTCGTCGTTATATTAATGTTCTCCCAACTTTCAATTGGGTAGCGGCTTAAAATTAAATTTCCATGATGCCCGTGATCATATAAGGAATTTTTTGCGTACGAATAGTGCGACCACACGGTGTCTGCTAAAAACTCGAATTGGGCATCTATCAGGCCCTTTTTTTTATAAATATCATTCTGGCCGACCACTTCCTGCAAAAAAACAATATCTGCCTGGGCAGAATTAATCAGCGCACGCATATCGTGCAAAAAATAATTCTGCATTTTCCAGTCGTATCCTTTATGAATATTATAAGAAAGAATTTTAAGTCTCATCCCTTCTCATCATACACAATATCAGCTTGCTTCAATACAATTAATTAATTGTATTGAAGCTTATTTTTTCATTAGGTTCTGTTTTGCAAATAACATTTACCTCGAAAGGCTTAATAAGCCCGGCTACTTTTACGAAGGAGACCGCCGGAGAGCTCCAATACTCGACGTCTTGCAGATCAACTTTTAGTAACGTGATATCCGGAGTCTTAACTCCATTTTTAAACCACACCTCAAGAGCTGGCGTCCAAAGGTCCTAGCAAGGTTTGTTCCTTACTTTTCTCTGTGTTAATGAATATATTCGTTATAAGCCAAATATTTTAAAATGACTGTGTAATAAATGGACTTAGGAGTATTTTTTCTTCATTTGCGTCAAAAATTAAGATATAAGTTAAGATATAAATTAAGATCAAGTACATAAAGCACGCGACATAAAGCTACACGACTTACAAAAAATAGATTAACTTAAGTCTATTAAACAGAACGAGGGCCGCCCAATGACTCAAATTAAATCTATCATGAGCAAAAATTTAAAAACTATTTCTGCAGGCTCAAATCTGGGCGAGGCCTATCGCGTTATGGAAGAATTTCGTATTCGACATTTGCCAGTTTTAAATGATCTTGGTGATGTTACGGGCATACTCTCTTACAAAAATTTACTAACAAACACCTCAGTTTTGGCGATGCCCGTTGAGTATTTTATGTCTTTTCCAATTGTCGAAATACCAGAAAACACCAGCTTAAAAAAAGCTGTTTTAACATTACTTGAACAAAAAATTTCTTCTTTACTGGTTACTAATGCTCAATATGAGGTCGTCGGTATTGTCACAACTGACGATCTGCTTTGGCACCTGGCCAGTCAGCTAAAAACAGATGCCGATGAAGACGAAAACACACCCTTTATCGTCAGTAAAAATGCCCAGACTATTGGAGAAATTGCCCGCCTGTTATCACAAGTAGGCATTTAAATTAGCTTCCGTTGGAATTAAGGAGCCCTTCATGTTAGCGAAAGATATTTCTCCCGAAATTTTGGAATCCATTACTAAACGCGCGCATTACCTTGCCATCCAGATGATTTATCAGGCCAATAACCGCCCAGATAAAGAAAAAGGCGACCCCAAAATTGGGGGCCATATGGGCGGAAGCGCAAGTGCGCTTCACATTATGGGGGCCTTGCATTTACTTGTTAAAACTGGTTTTGATCATGTGGCCAACAAACCGCATGCCTCTCCGGTAGATCATGCCTACAATTATTTACTGGATTTATTTCTGAATACGGGCCACCTAGATTCTGATCTTTCAAAACTCTCCACCGAACAAAAAAATGTGGCCATGCTTGGTTTACGCAAGTACTCAAAAAATGGCGAACCCGTATTTCAATCTTACCACTCAGCTTACGATTCGGATCATCACAATTTTTTTCCGTCAGGCACAGTGGGTATACCACCCGTTAATGCCGGTTATTTGGCTTTAGCTTACCGCTACGCAAGCGAGCACGGTTATGAAGTCCCCAAGGCCCACTTTTGGGCCATCACCGGAGATTCTGAGTTTCGCGAAGGCTCTATGTATGAAGCAGTTCCTGACTTTGCCGACCGCGAAATTGGAAGCCTAACTTGGATTGTAGATTACAACCGGCAATCACTTGATGGGCAACGCATCATCAATGAAAAACAAATGCGCGGCACGGATGCCGACCGCATTGAAAGAACTATGGCGGCAAATGGCTGGGAAGTGATTCAAGTTCGCCACGGCACTAAACGTGAGGCTTTGTTTAAAAAATCTGGTGGTGAAGTTTTTAAAAAATTTTTAGAAAATGAATTGCAAGATTATGAGCTACAGGCGCTCTTACTTGTTCAAGATATAAAAGCGTTAAAAACAGGAATTGTCAAAGAGCACCCCGGCATGAAGAAATTCATCGAAAATGTATCTGATCACGAACTTTTTGAAGCCTTTCGTGATTTTGGCGGACATGATATTATTTTAATGGCTGAGGCCATGTTAAAATCAAAACTCTCCACAAGAAGACCCAGCATTATTGTGGCCCACACACTTAAAGGTTGGGGCTTAAAAATGGCAGCAGCTGCGGGTAATCACTCGGCCTTAGCCAGTGAGGATGAAATCAAGGAGCTTAGAAGTGCCCAAGGAATTAAAGGTGATACGCTTTTTGCAGGCTTTGAAGCCAAAACCCCAGAGGCCAAATTTTTAAAATTTCGGGGTGATCAACTTTATTCAGAAATTCAGGCACAACATCAACTGAAAAATAAAAATCAAAACTTTTTTTTGGCGGAAATTGAAAAACTAGGCGCCATTCCTGAAAAATTAGATATCAATACCAAAATGAATAGCTACCCGCACACCCAATGGATGCTAGGTCAATTGACGGCGAAGCTCACGCGAATCGCTAATGCCGATCAGTCCAAGCTGATCGAGTCTGAAAAAAAATGGAGAGTACCTGGCGAGCTTTTTATTACCATGGCCCCCGATGTGGGCACCTCTACCAATTTAAATCCAGCAATGGATGGTAAAATATTTGGTGCGCTGGTGGTTCAAGATTTAGAAACCGATCTTGGTGTGAAAGACACTAAGCTGCCAGATTTAGTTCCGGGTGAAGAGCTTTCTGATCGTTTTTTAAGATTTGAAATTGCCGAAGGCAACGTGATGTCGTGCGTGGGCGCATTTGGTAAAATGCGCGATATACTGGGCCTACCCCTTATGCCACTAATGACTGTTTATGATTTTTTTATTAAACGCGCTTTGGATCAGTATTTTTATAACCTCTACTGGAAATCAAGCTTTATCTGTGTCGGCACTCCTTCAGGAGTGACACTTTCACCCGAGGGGGCGCAGCACGGCTGGAAATCAGATTTTCAAATTCCGAATCAAATCACCTGGGAGCCCTTCTTTTGTATAGAGGTTGATTGGATTTTATCTGACACTTTCAAACGCCACGTGATGAATAACAATAGCGGTAGACAAGGCACTTTATTAAGACTGGTTACCCGCGGAGTCGAACAAAAAGATTTGATGAAGTATTTAACTAAACAAGCTCGTTATAAACAAAATTCATCTTTAGTTTTGTGCCGGGCTGAGTTCCCAATACAAAATGCTATGAACGAAGAAGAGGTGGCGCCAAAATCTGATTCTGAAATTTTGACGCAAATGCGGGAAGAAGTTTTAAAGGGCGCCTATCATTTAATTGATTATCGTGGATACGCAGGCTTTGAACCCGGCGATAATGTCGTGCATATTTTTGCTATGGGCGCGATGGTGACTGAAGCCCTAGTCGCCTCTGAAAAATTATTATCGCGGGGAATTTACGCCAATGTTATTTCCGTGACTTCTTCAGATTTACTCTGCGGCCTACAAGCCCATGAAAACAACTATCATTATTTAAAAAATGACTTGGGCATTAATGCGGATCTGTATTTAAATAAGTCCAGCGATATTTCCTCTGCTGATTTAGTTACTGTAGCCGGAAGAAGAATTCCGATTGTCAGCGTACACGATGGTGAAGCCGGCTTACTTGATAATATAGGCTCTATAGTGGGCGTCCGTCATGAGGCCTGCGCGGTCCGCAAACATTCAAAATGCGGCAGACCTTCTGAAGTTTATCATTTTCATAAAATCGATTTTGAGGCCATAATTGACTCCTGCGGAAAAGTACTTTCGGAAACCGCACTTGAAAAAGTCATTGTTTCTAAAAATGCCTTGGGCATTGTTGCGCAAACAAACACCTCGGCAACTTTAGGCCCGACCCCGCACTGGACCGAACTTTGGCCCACCCAAAACCAAAGCCATAAGCACTGATTATGCAATATCCTGACGAGGGCGAACTGTATAAAGCGACTGCGCCCGATGCGGCAAAAAAAATAAAACATTTGGTTTTTTTTGTGCATTTTTTTGGTGGACACCCAAAGGCCCTGAAACGGCATATCGCCTTAGTCAATGAACTTGGCTATGACGCTTATGTTTTTAAGCTTAAAGATTCCTTGAAAGAGCATCAGTATATTCCGTATTCTCCTGTTTCTAAAAAATTTGGGCTAAAACATGCCCTCGCTGACCAAATCGAAGAGCATTTAAATTTGCTGCCACAGTATAAAACAAAAATCGTTTTTGCCTTTTCAAATGTTGCGGGCTGTGCGATAGAAACTCTTGCGCGTAGGCAGGGCGCGGAGCAAAACCAGGATGTGATTGCGCTTATTTGCGATAGCGGACCGGGAGCTGCCTTTATGTATTCATCTTATAAGCTCATCGAGCACGAAATGCAGATTAAATCTGTGGTTTTAAAAATGATGACGACTCCGATTGTGATGTTCAGTTGGAGTCCCGCACGGCACAAAGACATTCCAAAAGATTTACAAAAACTTCCAAATCATTTTCCGGTTTTAAGCATTCGCGGCTGGAAAGATAAATTGATTTCGCCTGCACATATTGATCAAATATTTGAACCCGCTAAAAATATTAACTGGCGAAAGCTCGCCTTGCCAGAGGCCGAACATCTTAGCGGATTAAGGGATTTTGCAGAGGAGTACCGCACGGGGCTTGTAGCCTTTTTACTGGATCTACCGTAGGAATAACTTACCGTGGACTAGCTGCTAGCGGCAAGCCCCGCGCTAGCAGCTAAGATAATTTTTTGCATATTAACAAGCCTTCTTCAGTAGGCAGAATCATCGATTTTAATTTTTTATCCGCAAAGGCCTGCTGGTTCATTTTTTGCACAGTTGTGATTTGTTTTTCGTTAAACTTTTGTGCGGCGGGGTCTCCCCAAACGCCTCCTGCTAAAAAAACATTATCCACCATGATTAATCCCCCCACTTTAAGGTGGGCCTGCGCCCAATTAAAGTAATCTAAATAGGCGGCCTTATTGCCGTCAATAAAAACCACATCAAAAGGGGCTTCGCTTTCTATTTCTTGCAATTTTTCTTTTGCATCGCCTATTAATATTTTGCACTGATTTTTGTTAATATAATCTGATAAAACATTTGCCGCTAGTCTGGCGTGCTCGGGTGATTTTTCCAAAGTCCAAAAAAAAGCCCCTTCCGGCAAGGCCTGTAAAATATAAAGTGCCGACAGGCCTGTTAGTGTGCCAATTTCCACCACTTTTTTTGCCGCTATTTCTGTTACAAAAAATTGTAAAATCTGGGCTTCAGTTTTTGATAACGAAATGCCTTCAAGGCCCAATTTTTCAGAGTTCACGCGGGCGTTTAATTGATTTTGGTTTTCAACTTCAGATAAATTTTCGATATAGTGATAGCTTTTTGGCGTAGTTTTTCTCATAATAATAAAGCTTATGACAAACTATAATAATTTACCACCATAAGCCCGACCTTGGAGGGAACAACTTTCGTGATGTTTTTAAACTTTTAGACTTGCTGAAATCCTAATCTCGCCTATAATGACCCGATGATACGTGCAGATGTAAATACAGATATAAACCCAATAAATTCAAGTGTAGATACAGGCTCGAACACCCTACTGGAAGTTAAAAATCTGCGAACTAAATACAATACCGACGACGGCATTATTTATCCAGTGGACAATATCAGCTTCAATGTTAAAAAAGGCCAGACTTTGGGTATTGTTGGCGAATCGGGCTGCGGCAAATCACAAACAGCTTTATCTCTAATGCGTCTTATACAAAAACCTGGCCTCATTGAGTCCGGCGAAATCACTTTTAAAGGGGAAAGTCTTTTACATAAATCAGAGGCTGAAATGCGCCAAATTTTGGGTGACCAAATGGCCATGATATTTCAAGAACCTATGACTTCGCTTAATCCCGTTTTTTCCATTGGCAACCAAATTGAAGAAAGCATTCGTCTTCATAAAAAAGAGTTATCTGGTGCCCAAATTAAAGCGCGAGTTGTAGAAATGCTCAAACTTGTGGGAATACCGGCTCCTGAAAAAAGATATGAGGAGTACCCGCACCAGTTGTCGGGCGGTATGCGCCAGCGCGTGATGATTGCCATGGCGATGAGTTGTAATCCGCAACTTCTAATTGCGGACGAACCCACCACAGCCCTTGATGTAACAATTCAGGCTCAAATTTTAGATTTAATGCGTAAAGTACAAAAAGAGTTTAATGCGGGTATGATTTTAATCACTCACGATCTAGGAGTGGTGGCTGAAATGTGCCAAGAGGTCTTAGTGATGTATGCCGGAAAAGTTGTAGAATATGGCAGCGTTGAAGATATTTTTTACAGACCACGGCATCCGTACACAATAGGTTTGCTTAACTCTATTCCACATTTTGAAACCGGTTCGCGCCTTAAATCTTTACAGACAATTCCCGGCTTAGTTCCTAGTCTTTATAAATTACCCCAAGGCTGTAGATTTCAAGATCGCTGCAATTTAGTTACTGAAAATTGCCGGCAACAAGAACCAAAACTTGAAAACCTACGCGGCGTGCACCGCGTGGCCTGCTTGGAGGTTTTATGAGTGTATCCCTTCGGCGAGCTGATACAGAATCACTACTTCGGGCGGAAAATATTTTTAAAAAGTTTCCAATTTATGGTGGATTGTTTTCAAAAGAGGTGGCCGCCGTTAAAGCGGTACAAAATGTTTCTTTTGAAATTAAAAAAGGGGAGACCTTGGGCTTGGTCGGAGAATCGGGCTGCGGCAAATCCACCCTAGGGCGTTCATTAATTCGCTTGATAGAGCCCACCAGCGGAAAAATATTTTTTAAGAATCAAGATATCACCCATATCTCCGGTAATGAGCTACGCGAACTGCGTAAAAAAATGCAGATTATTTTTCAAGATCCTTATGCTTCCCTGAATCCACGCATGACCGTAGGCGCAATTCTTGAAGAGCCCTTGATCATTCATAATTTATTTGCTTCCGCTAAAGATCGCGCAGATAGGGTTAATGAGCTAATTAATTTGGTGGGCCTAAGGCCCGAAAATTTAACCCGCTATCCGCATGAGTTTTCTGGTGGCCAAAGACAGCGCATCGGTATTGCGCGCGCTTTAGCCGTTAGCCCTGAGCTGATAATCTGCGATGAACCGGTCTCCGCGCTGGATGTCTCTATTCAGGCTCAGGTGATTAATTTACTAATGGACCTTCAGCAAAAATTGGGCTTAACTTATGTGTTTATTGCGCACGATCTCAAGGTGGTGGAACATGTTTCTCACCGGGTAGCGGTGATGTATTTAGGACAAATAGTTGAAATAGCTGATGCGGACGAACTTTACAAGAACCCACAACACCCCTACACCAAAGCCCTGCTTTCAGCCATTCCGGTGCCCGACCCCAAGCCCCGCCCTGAAAGAATTATTTTAACAGGAGATGTGCCTTCGCCCTTAAACCCACCATCTGGTTGTTATTTTAATCCTAGGTGCCCAATTGCTACTGATATTTGTAAAAAGGAAGCTCCTCAGCTTAAGGAGTTTTCAAACCAGCATTTTGTTAGCTGCCTAAAGGCCTAGCCTAGCCTAGCCTAGCCTAGCCTAGCCTAGTCTTGTCTCGCCTATTTTTATTTTAATATTCTCGCTTAAAAATAATTTGAACTAATTTACTTATTTTTTTACTTATTTTAAAGGCCGCTCTTGCCGATACATTCACATGGCAGAAAAAATCTTATGGGTGCTTTATGACTCTTTGTCTAAAACACAGTCAAATCCGATTGGTACTTATGAAGCTCAGACCTCTATATTAAAAATGGGTCCGCAACAAATTGAAAGATTTTTAATTTGGACCACCGGCTGGGAAAACTGGCAACAATTGAAATCTTATCTTGAAAGCGATCAAACTCATTTTGTTTCAACCTGTACCATTCCAATTCCGAAGACAGACGTAGAAACTCTTAAGGCCGCCATTAAAGATATTCTTGAAAAAACGCAGACGCAAACGGCATATAAATATAAAAAAGAAGACACCAAGTCATTTTCAAGTATTCATTTAAAAGAAGAATGCTTGAGTCGAATTGTAAAACAAGAAAAAGCGGCAGAATCCCTGGATTTTAATGGCGATGAAATTACTTGGTCTAATATTCAAAAACCTAAAGTTGATTTTTCTAAATTCAGTAAAAAATCTCTGGACTCGCGTGAAGCCCGTCATGAATTAAAAATTGAGGTTTTATTAATTTCACCCAAAGGTAAATCTTTCAGAAGCTGTTCAAAAAATATTTCACTTTCGGGTTCTTTACTTGAAGACACCATTCCCTTTGATTATTACGACGTTGCCTTTGATGTGGTCATCATAAATTCCAAAACAAAAAATCCACTAAAATCTCGGGTTAAATTAACTGCAACGGCAATCCAAAGTAACGGGGGGCTGACGCAACGTATTCACTACCTCAATCCAACAGAAAAAGAAAAAGCTTCATTGAAAATTCTGCTGGAAGACTATATGGCTATGCAAAAAGCCAAAAAAGCCGCCTAGCCCGAATATTTCATCTTAATTATCTGACTTTTATCTAACTTTTATCTAGCTTAAAACCCAAAACCGAGTGAAAAGGTCATGCCGCTAACTTCAAATGCATTTAATCCCGCCAGCGGCGCGCGGTAATCTCTAAATCCGACCTCGCTATAAACCAGCATTTTTTTACCCCCGCGCGTAGCCAAAATAATCATTTCAAAGCCCATTCCCGCACCATAGCCCGCGCCAAACTCTTGAGCTTTTGATTTCACATTAATGCCTACCGGCACAGCATTAATGGTTAAATTATTATAGCTGACACCCAAAACCCCCCACATATATATATTGATGCCTTTATCTTTTCTAGAAATTGGAAAAAGCGCCACGCCAAGCTCGGGCGCAATGGAGGTGTATACATACTTAGAATCGTAACTAATGCCACTTTTAATAAAAGTTTGACTGCCAATAGAGCTCGCAATTCGGGTTTTAAAAAAATATCTTAAATACTGTCCGCCGCTGTCAATCGACAGTTCGCCTCCATAGGCCGGGCTGCCGCCGGCAAACGATTGCTGGTCAACGCCGGTAAAGTTTTGCTGAGTAAAGCCTACTTTGGTCGATTGAAACTCACCTTTTCGGCTAATGGCAAAAACCTGGACACTTTCAAGACCTAATAATAGAAAAATCAATACATAATAAATCCGCATATAAAACCCATCTCATATTCTAACATAATAGTATCCTTTATGTTACTTTGAACGCCTCAGATTAATACACTAGTCTAGTTTAAGTGTTTTTCAGTCACATTAAGTTTATTTTTTAGGTAGACTTATTTAGTAACAAATTCGTATTCATCCACAAGTATGGAGTTTTTAATTTTTTAAGGAGAACATATGGGACGTAAATTGGAACCTAAATATATCTACGCTGCGCTTGCAGCCATCACCATCACAACCGTCATGTTCAGCTGCAATAAGAGCAATACTGATGCCGCCGTGGTCGCAGGTAAAAATCTGTATATTGCCTCGGGACGTTGTAATTCGGGCTTGGGTATTACAACCTTTTCAAGCTCGACGTCTTCACGGGTAGTTTCGAAAGTTAATCTGACCACAGGAACACTTTCGTTCTTTCAAGATTTATCTTCGCCATTTCAAGGCGGCATATTAGCTCCGGAAACCAGTCCGCAAAGTTTATTAAATGATGGCACTAACGTTTTAATGCTCACTGAAAATCCAACGAATACCGGAGATCGTAAGGTTTTCTCAATACCCAAATCTACTCCATTTAATATGTCTGTTTATTCTAACGACGTATTGGCATTAACGCCAACGGCAGGTCACATTACTCGATCCTTAGCCAAGGATGTTGACAATACATTGTTGTTTTCAAAATCTATCGCTATAGAAAAATTAGGCACGAATACCTTAAGAATTCCACAGGGCGCCAACGCATGGGTAAATGCGCCCGCCGGTAGCTGTGCCACTTCAACCAATTTGATATCATCAATGGTTGTTCTTCCTCCATTTGCCCCGGCGACCACTGGTAAAATATTATATGCCCATAATGATGGAGCCACCTCCGCCAATAATTTGCTAGGTATTATATCACAAGATGGCTATTCCGTGCTCGCGAACTGTATCGCCGGCCGCCAAATAGCTGCGAATCCAGCGCATACTTATGCTACTAATATCACAGGGCCGACAATTACATTTGCGGCGGAAGGTGTAAATGTTACCTCCATGGTTTATATTTCAACAGGTACCGGCACTGGTAAATTAGTCACTGCTTATTCAGCTGCTACCTCCGCACAATTAAATAATAATACAAATCAAAACTATGTAATAGCCATCTGGGACATAACCGAAACAAGCACCACCGCTGCGACTATAACTAATCCCATAATTCTTTACCGTGATTTCTCGCTTATATTCGGCATTTCTGCTATGGCTTACGATGCAAGTACGGGTTACCTTTATGTAGCCACGGCCAGCCAACCAGGCGTTGCCGACCAAACGACGGCGGGCTATGGCTACAAAGTTGAAAAGTTTCTTTTAAACACAGCCACCCCATCTTTGACTTTGGTACAGGTTAACAGCAAACCATTCCTTGAAAGATCTTCTGCCACTAAGTGTATTTCAAGTATGATTGTTGCGGACTAATTTTATTATTCTTAGCTGACCTAACGCCTTATAATATTTACCGGCTTAGGTCTGGTTATGATCTCCCGACTTTAAACTGTACGGATATAGGGTAAAATAATAAGTTGGAGGGCGCCAGCTCATGAATTATTGGTTACTATCTCTAAGTTTACTTAATATACTGTTACTCGCTTATGTTAGCTTCAACCATCTTGTAAAAAACAAAACTAAAACCGAAGATCAGCGCCTAACAAAGGGTCTTCAGCTTTTACAGAATAAAATTTCTATTTTACAGGATTTATCTGACAAAACGGATGAGCAGGTGCGTAAATGGGTGTATGTCATCGAACAAAAATCAGGCGAAGTAAAAAATCAGCTCATGAAGTCTGACGAAAAAATTATTCAAATTGAAAAATCCTTATCCAAAGCGCTGGATGTTTCAAAAATATATTATGAACAAGTTCCCCATTCAGAGATGCTTGATCGCCAAAAAACGAGTAAATACGTACAGGCGGCTAAACTTGCTAATCAAGGCTATAGCACAGATCAAATCAGTCAAAAAATTGACCTTTCAGCAGCGGAACTTGAAATGATTTTTAAAATGAACCGCAAAGAATTACAGTTTGCTGAAAATAGCCTGCCCGGTTGGGTGCGGACTTCTATTAGTGAAAACAGTAAGGGGGACGCAGATGAACTGCTCACTCAAGAATTAAATAATTTTACGGCACAGATATTACAAATGCAAAAAGTTAGCGCTGTAACAAGAGATCTAACTAGCGATCTAACAGCCGCTAAGGCTTTTGAAGTGAATCAACCTGATATGACTTCCATGAACCAGATTAAACAGCAGCTTGCATCTGCCGTAACAGACACCTTAGCGCAAAACTCTACACAAATTCCTCAAACTTTTCTTGACGACAAAAAGCAAGATAACGTCAGTCGAACTCCATCAGGAAAAATCGTAAGGCCTTTTGAGTTTAGAAAGATTACGAAATATTAGAATTTATTTTATATTAAATCATCTCGCTAATTAGTTTTTTCATGCGCTGAATGGCTTCCGCTAGGCGCTCCGGACTTATGGCAAAACTCAAGCGCATAAATCCGGGATTACCGAATTCTTCACCGGGTACTGTCGCCACATATAATTTTTCAAGTAGGACTTGACAGAAATCTTTGGAGCTAATAATTCTTTGTCCCTGGTAAGATTTGCCTAAAGCCTTTTGAATATTCACCCATAAATAAAAGGCACCATCGGGTTTATAAATTTTAAATTCGGGAATATTCTTAAACTCATTAAGTGCAGAGTTCAAACGCTGTTTAAGAGTGTTATTGGTCTCTTTGATATTGGCTTCGCAGTTTGCAAGGGCCGCCGCCGCCGCATACTGAGAAATACTTGAGGGCGCACCCGTTGATTGTGAGGCATAATCACCAATTGCCTGAATTATTTTTTGTGGCCCCAGTGCCCAACCAATTCTCCAGCCGGTCATGGCATAGGCTTTTGAGCCGCCATTAATAAGCACGCATCGATCTTTGAGTTCGGGTGCCACCTCAAAAATGTGGGGCGCGCAACTTGCGCCATCAAACATCAGACGATTGTACATGTCATCACTAACAACTAATATTCGGGGATGTTGCTTGAGCACCTCCGCAATTTCTTTTAATTCTTGCTTTGAGTAAACAAAACCTGTGGGGTTTGAAGGCGAACAAAATAAAAAAACTTTCGTATTTGGGCTAATATTTTTTTTAAGTAAATCCGCAGTTATTTTAAAATTTGTTTCCTCGGTACAGGTCACGAGTAGAGGTTTAGCGCCGGCTAATTCAACCATCGTCGGATAACTGACCCAGTAGGGTGAATGAATAATTACCTCGTCAGTTGGATCACAAAGCACCTGCAAAGCCGCAAAAATAGCAAACTTGGCGCCACTGGTTACCACCACCTCATTTAGGGCGTAGGTCAGATTAAGGTCTGACTGAATTTTTTGTGTAATCGCCTTTCTTAACTCCAGTGTGCCATTTGCCGCAGTGTATTTAGTAATGCCTTTACGAATGGCTTCGATGCCGGCTTCGCTGGCGGCTGGGTATGTAGGCCAGTCGGGTTCACCCACCGTCAAGGATATAACATCATTACCTTGAGCTTGTAATTCTTTAGCTTTTGCTACCAAAAAAAGTGTGGGCGATGTTTTTAAGCTTTTAGCACGTTCTGACAACATAATTACCTTCTTATTTTTTTTACTAAATCTTTTTTAATAAAATCGGGAACCAAACCGGACAAATCACCACCATTACGCGCCACTTCTTTAACTCCCCGCGAAGAAATAAAATAATATTCGGGGCGTGAAAAAACCATAAAAGTTTCAATATCTGGAGCCAGCCGGCGGTTCATACTAGCCAGCGTGCCTTCGTATTCAAAATCGGCGACGGCTCTTAATCCGCGTACAATCACATGGGCTTTTTTACTTTTCATGTACTCAACGGTAAGACCATTAAATGTATCAACCTCTATTTTTTTATTAGCCTTTGTTGCTTGAATTAAAAACTTCATACGCTCTTTAGCAGTAAATAAATATTTTTTCTCATCTGACTGTGTAACTAAAACAATAACACGATCAAAGATATAAGAAATTCTCTCGATTATATCAAGATGACCTATGGTAATCGGGTCAAAACTTCCGGGATAAACTGCAATTTTAGACATATATAACCTTTATAATTTAATCTTGCGCTTTTTTAGCAAAGAAAGAAAGCACTTTGTCGCCGTAATCTCTAAAATCATAACGATACAGGCCTTGATAAACTTCATCAATACGTTCCTTTTTATGAGACTCGATAGCAATTAAAGTATTTCCGTTACAACAATTACTGACATCGAGCGCCAGCATTACCGCATGAGCTATTTTTTCAGTAAAAGGAGGATCTACCAAAATTAACTTGTACGGCAGACCCTGGTAATTCCTTAAGTAAAGCAAGACATCCTGTTTGAAAATATTGTATTCGTTAGCTGCAATTTTTAAAAGCTCGATATTTTTTTTTAAAATTTGAATCGATTTAATATTCATCTCGACAAAGTCAACATGACGACAACCGCGAGACAACGACTCCAGTCCAAGATTTCCCGTTCCCGCAAATAAATCCAACACTTGCGCGGCCTCGACCTCGGTCATCCATTTATTAAAAAGTGTTTCTTTAACACGATCCGTAGTTGGCCGAATATGTTCCGCTTGAAATGAAGTCAAAACCCGCCCTTTAAACTTTCCTGAAATAATCCTCATACTTTAGCGCCCGCAGGTATGGTTTTATCAATAACGAGCTTAACAATATTAAAAATATCATCAAAGGGCTTATTAATGTACTCAAGCACCCGCGGATCACTCTGAATATAACCGATATTGGTGTCATCGCCCGTAAAGGCAGAAATAATAAACACCGGAGTTTTCTTTTTCATTTCCAATAGGACTTCATAGCCATTTTTATTGGGCATGACCACATCTAATAAAATAGCACGGTAGTTGTTCAGTTTTATTTTTTCTAAAGCTTGCAAACCATTTTCGGCCTCATCACAAATATAGCCCAAGGCGGCAAAAGCTCGAATCAAAGATTTTCGTATTAAAACTTCATCATCAACCACTAAAAACTTCATCATAAGTTTAACTTCATGGATAAATCCTTATAGCCTATCAAAAATCAACGTGATTTTTGCACCTTTGTTTGCTGACGATACTATTTTCAAATTCGCATTCATATTATTCAGTAATTTCTTAGATAAATACAAGCCTAAACCTGTGCCCTCTCCCAGAACCTTAGTCGTCATAAAGGGTTGAAAAATATTTTTTAATATCGCTTCGTTAAATCCGCTTCCGGTGTCTTCGATGTGAAACAAAATCTTTGCTCCCGCTTGCATATCTTTAATTTCTTGATATATTTTAATTGTACCTGGCGCGGTGCCAATATCTTGCATCGCCTGACATGAGTTTTTTATTAAGTTAAAAAGTACCTGCTGTAAATCATGTGAATTCACCAAAATCTCATCATTTTTTAAGTCAATATAAAGTCGATGAGATCGTAGGGCGGTTTTTAATAGCACCAAGGTGTTTTGTAAGACTTCCGAAAATCTGACTTTTTCTAGAGAGGGTTCTTTTTTTTGACTGAATTCAATAAAGTTTTTGATAATTTTCTGACATCGTATTGTGGCTTTTAAAATTTCATTTAAATCGGATTTTGTAGATGCCGGCAGAGTCGCTGACGCCGTGACCTTCTCGCTCAGTATTGTTTGCACGTAGGATTTAATCCCCGTTAAGGGATTGTTTAACTCATGCGCTAAGTGGTTACCAAGCCTACCCAAAGTCGACATTTTTTCAGTTTGAATAATATGTGAATGCAATTGATTTAGCTTAGTGATGTCTTCATAAATTACAAAAAAATAATTTTTTAACTGAAGCTTAAACTGAGAAAAATATGTTTTAACACTGACGCCTTCTTTTATGACAAAGTTCGTGTTTCGATTTTGTATTATAGGGCACATCGAACATGGCGAGTCTCGCTGGGCCAATACTTTATAGCAAAATTCGCCATTTTCACGTGCATAATTTGACTGGTATATTTTAAAGTTTTCATCAACGACATGAGTTGAGCCCGAGAATGATCGGAATGTGTTTTTCCAGCGGTCCACCGCCACTTCAATTTCTTTTTCAATCATCCAGCGGTCTAAATACATACTCAAAATTGCAATTCGCTCTGCTATGTACGAATTGATTTTATTCTGACTATCCTGCGCGTCTATCACCTCTAAAAAAAGATACGATTCTCGTGAGATTTCCGGCAATTGCCAAGACATTATTTTGCCGACTGGACGTCCCCACACGGAAGTTAACTGGATTGCAATATTAGTTGCAGAAAAATTAACTCCGGCAATACTCATTGACTCTCCGCTTCCGTCATAAAATAGAATTTTTGACCGATCAGAAAGTGTCGTCATACTTAAGCCTATCAAATTTAATCTTGTGATTTTTTTTAAATCCTTCCAAATAAACCGAAACACGCTCTCTACGAAATCATCCCCAATAGATTCAGACTGAATAAAATCGAGGAAATGTAAAAGACTTTTTTCTTTTTTATTTTTCTCAGTCTCCTCGATGTGGGATTTTTCAAGGCTTTCAATTTTTTTTTCACTTTCATCTGAAAGTTGATCGTTTAAAAACTCTAGTTTTTTTCTTTTTTTTTGAATTTCAGATTTAATGAATTGTACTTGCCTATTTTTTTCGCTTTCAATTTGAATTGATTTCAAAAATTGAGAAAGCCGTGTGAAGTTATCAGTCTCGGTTATAAAAAAATTTGAACAACTGGCCATTTGATGCAGTTTTTTATCATCAATCACATCAGGCGTAGCAATTAAGATCTTGCTTGCTTTTATATTTATGAAATTATCTAAAAATGACAGCTCACCAATTAATAAATACGCATCCGTTTCATTTTTAATTTGTGAACTCTCAGGCAACAGAAAGAATTTATTCATCTGATCAAATCCATTAATCAAATCGAATATTCGTTTTTTATATTGGTCTTGAACAATTACAAACACTTTATAACACTATCATACATTCATTGTAATTTCATGCTGTAATTTCATGCGCAGTTCTAAGTTTTTTTTTATAACACTATATTTAAGCTTGTTGGGATTATATAAAACCAACTTTTCAGCTTCAAAATGCAAAGACTTCACATCATCTACTTCTTTCAATAATTGCATGTAGCATAGACTGATTTCTTCGTCGAATTCAAATTTGGAAAGATAATACCTAATATGGCGAATTGCTTTATTAACTTGGCCGGCGTCACGGCGATGCCATTTGGTCAGTAATTTAAGCCCTGTCGCATTATTCGGATTAGCATCAAAAGCTTTATCTAAATTAGCTAAAGCAATTTCATGGTCACCCATGTCCTCATGCAAAAGTGATAAGCTCACCCAAGCTTGATCATTTTTACAATTAAGCTCAACTGACTTTCTAAGGTAGACCAGTGCCTCATTTTGTTCACCACGAGCTAAAAAAACTAGGCCCAGGGCAAACATCATCAGATCATCTTGTGCAGCAGTGTTGCACATCCTAATAACTTCTTCTGCGCCTTCATAGTCGAAAAACTCTAAATAAATTTTGATTAGACAGTGCGCCACTATTTTTTTTTCTGAAACTGAAAGACTTTTTTCTTCTAAATTAAGAGCAATATCTAAAGCTTCATTTAGGCGCCCCTGAGAATATAAAGTCAGCATATGCTCTATATAATCAGCGCTCAGATTCGTTAGGCGAGCTGTATATTTAAGTGTTATAATCAATGCCGAAAAATCTGCCAAAGCTTTTTGTGTTTTTGCTAACAGGCGTAAGTAATTTAAGTCTTTGCTGTACTCATGAGATAAGTTAGTTAATTTCATCATCGCCGCTGAGTAGCGACCTTGATTCAAACAACTGAGAACCGGACCAAAGACTGAATCTGATTGTGGCATCATGCCGCGCTCACTTTGTATCCGGCCATGGCTTTGCGAGCCTTTTGCACCCCTTGCAACTCTTTGATAATCATTGATTTTGCATCATCGATTAAGCCTAATACGTCCAAATCTTGCTCTAGAATATGCTTTGCATAGGCTTCTTTTGCGCGCAAACATGCATAGATCTCAGCTTTTTGCTCGACAGTAAACTGTACCGCGGTGCCTAGGATTGTATCTTTATGCATTCGATGTGCTTGATGTATTTGGGTATCTATATATTTTATAATTTTCAGTAAGTCTTCCCGTTGATTATAAAATATTTCTAACCCATCAAACCTGCCTGCACGTAAATGCACTATTTGTGCCTCATTCAAAGCATAGAACTTCTCAAGAAAGTGATTTTTTTCATTTAAGAACTGTATTAAGCGAATCATGCGGCGCTCCCTTTTGTTGCTTCATTTTCTTTTTTTAGTTTTTCTATTGCCTGTTTCCAACCATCATAAAGATTTTCAAGAACTTTTAAGTTTGCCCTTAATGGTTCCACTTCTCCTTTTAGATTGGCTTTGGTATATTGATCCATCAAAAACACATAGAGCTGTTCTAATTGCATTGCTAATTCGCCCCCAACCTTGTGGTCCAGCGTTGCATTAAGTTCCAAAATAATATCAAATGCTCGGAGAATATTGCGGCCTCGGTCCGCAATATTTTTTTGTTCAGCGGCCTGTATTGCTAGCTTTGTAAATTTAATTGCACCCTCGTAAAGCATTAATAAAATCTGTTCGCGACTGGCGCTTAGAACTGATGTTTTTTTATATTTGTTTAATTGATATGACATTATTTACCTCCATTTCCTACAAATGCTGACTGTCCGGCCGCGCCTTGTGCTTGAATTTTTGACATTGCCTCTTCCATTTTTGCAAATTGATTTCTCAATTGGTCCTCTCTTCTGGCCAGTGATTTTTCTTTAGACTCAATGCGCCTGTCAATTTGGCTAATATTAGACTGCATTGATTTTTTACGTATGGAAACTGGTCCGGTCTGTCCATCAACGATGGATCCCAGTTTTTTTTTCATATTTGTAATAAATCCAGTATTGGATAAATCCCCTCTTAAAAATTCAATCACCTCCGATGGTTCTGAATTAACAATTTTTACAAATTTTTCTTGATTGAAATTAAGCGTACCGTTTTTATTAAACTCTACACCTAGCTGAATAATGCGATTAAATTTACTATTTGTTTGCTGCACATCTTGTATAATTCCGCGCAAACGATTTTCGGTCATTCGTAGCATGCTGTCGCCGCCCAATGGGCCTAAACGAGGATTTCCGTTTTTGTCAGGCGCTAGTTTGTTTTGTCCCTGTACAAATCCAAGAGCCGCATTGTACGAATCTACGAAGGATTTAATTTTTTCTGAAATAACATCATAATTTTCAGTAATATTAATTCTAATGGGTTGATTGGGAACAGCCTTCTTTAAATCTAATGTTACTCCGGGAATTAAATCTTTTATCATATTGTCTGACGACTCAAATTCATGGCCGTCTAGCTTGTATCGGGCATTTTGTGCCTTCATTGATCCGGCAAATTGAAAATCACTTTCGCCATCTAAAAAATAAACCGTTGGAAATTTAACTTCATTGTCATCACCCGTTTTAAGACCGGCAATTTCAATTTTGTAGCTGTCTTCTTTGTCGCTACGATCATTAACGATGACCGCCCTAATTCCAATATTTGCCGAATTGATTTGCGCGGCTATTTTTTCAAGTGTTGAGTTCTCTTCATTAATATAAACTTCTTTTTCCCCTTCCATTGTATCAAATTTAATATAACCCACACCCATAGTGGTTGTGTCTTTGTCTGGAAACCCGCCCGTAACCACAGAGGGCTTCCCCGCCAATTGCAAAACCTCAAGAGTCCACTCACCGCTATCTGCAATATTGGGATCCAGCGTTCCATTAACTATTTCCGGAAAACTCGAATTCATTTTTTTGTCTACAAAACCCTTGGCTCCAATGATAGAACCCAGATTTTTATTAATGTCATATATTTTTGTTTCTAAATCTGTAACCAGTTTTACTTTGTCTTCAATTTTTACTTTTTTATCCTGCATTATTTTTACGGGCATACGTTCAGCCTCGATCACTTGATCGACTAAATTCGGTGGCAAACCACTGGCTAATCCGTTAATGCGTATTGGCACTTCTATTTCCTCCCTGAAATTGAAGACACTACTCTTTCTATTATTATTTCAGATGTTTCGCCTAATAGGTGAGCCAAATGATTGGCTTAGACAAAAAACTAGTAGGCAAAAAAATCCATTTTCTAGATTAAGCTCATCTAAGGTCGGTAAATTTATATTTTAGGCGGATTTTTTAAGTAGTTGGCCTTTGGTCTCTTCAGATTTAACATCATCAAATATTTCCCATAGGTCATATTCTATAATTTTGCGTATACTTGTACCATTTCGATCTTGAACCCAAGCATATTTAATATCATTTTCTTTAGCTGCTAAAACCACCCAATTCATGTCTTTGATAAAATGTTTTTCACGTAATACAGTTATGGCTTTGTCAAACTGCTGTTGAGTCATTTTTTCTTTTTTCTTTTCCTGCTGCGAGTATTGCTGAGCACCGGGGTCGCGATCATGGGAGGCATCCATCTTAATTGGCCGCTCGGCTTTTGCAGCACCTGACGCTGCAGTAATTGGAGTAGAATTTCCAAGTAAGTTTTTGATGTTCATGCT
>Ga0105164_10000256_pt1 | contig 39627 bp, 30 predicted proteins | sample VDWuncwatermetaG_FD_89674 | JGI IMG/M metagenome (GOLD analysis project Ga0105164, IMG submission 89674) | Wastewater microbial communities from Netherlands to study Microbial Dark Matter (Phase II) - VDW unchlorinated drinking water | ecosystem: Environmental > Aquatic > Freshwater > Drinking...
GCATTCACCGGCACTACCGCAGAACGATTTCAGAAGATTTTAAAAGGGCATCTGGGGCTAGTTAAGATATTGATGGGTGTAATATTTCTGGGGATGGGTGTATTTCTTATTTGGAGAGCATAGAAATTCAGCATTATAATTGTCGCACATCACTCGTTATTCGCTCACATTACTTAACGACGCGCTTCAGGTTTACGATAATCAAAGAACCTGAGCACGAAAGCGCCCAATTATCTTGACACTACTAGAAAGATAAAATTATTGACAGATTGCGTTAAAGGAGTAATAATAAGCACATAGGCTAAGGGAAATCCGTGAAATCGGATGCGGTTCCGCCGCTGTAACCGGGGACGAAAGTCATAAAAGCCACTGCCATATTTATATGGTGGGAAGGCACGATGAGTAGATAGATCCGGGAGCCAGAAGACCTGCCTATGCTAAAAGGTAGAGCGACTTTCAAATAATCGGTTTAGGCGCATTTCCATAACTCCTTTAATTTCATCGTATTATGTTGATTCACAAGAAGTTGCGTAAAATTCCATCCTATCTCAATCTATCGGAGTTCCGGTGCAATTTAGCTGTCTATTGGGCACAATTTGGGCACATAAAATGGGTATCGGATGAACAAAAAAAAGATATTGGTGGCGGACGATGAAAGATATTATTGCGAATTTTTCAAAGACTATTTTACTATGCGGGGACACGAAGTTGATACGGCATATGACGGCGCTGCGGCGCGGGATCTGATAGAAAGCAAGGATTACGATTATGTCTTTTTTGATTTTAACATGCCTGAACTTTCGGGCATAGAACTTATGGAAATAATAAGTAAGAAAAATCCATCCACCAAAAAGATTATGATATCAGCCTATGACGGGATGGAGGGGTGGTTCGCAAAGGAGTTGGGGGTCGATATATTCTTGTCCAAACCGATATCCCTGAAGGACATAGAAGAACTGATAAAATAGCGATAAGTCCCTCTGCCAGGGATTTAATTTTTTATAAGTTCAAATATTATGCTCTCGCCATCTTCATAAACAATTCTAAAATGATTCGGATCCGACTTAATTTGTCGGAATAGAGGCTCAATCTTCCTTACATACCCGTAATCGGCCCTAAACATTTTCTCAAATATATCTTGAGGACTGCTCACGCGGCCCATGCTCAAATCGTTCATCATCGCGAATTCCCGCGGATAACGGTATTGCATATAAATGGGGTCGTTGGTATTAATATAAGAATCTTTTGGATTCAGGCAAATAAAATAGGAAGAATCGTCGTAGTAACTATGGTAGATGGTCCGGCCTTTTGGAATATTCATATTCATCCACTGCGCGGCCTTTTCGATACGGAGATTATTTTTCCCGGAAAAATTTATAAATTCTATGAGTTGATTAAAATTACGAATCACCAACGGCGATACTACGACAAAGTAAAGCATTATGAGAATAAGTATTCTTGACGCGATTCTTTTTGATATCCTGCCTTCCGCAATGTCGTTGACCCAGGAAGCTAAAGCGATAAAGACAAACAGGTTGGCCTGATACCAGTATCTTGCCGCAAAAAAAGCAAGCAGCATATAGATCCCAGAAGAGACGAGCCATACCGCCGTAGCAAAACCCGCCCTTTTTTTCGTTAAAAAAGACGACCACATGATAAGATTAAAAGCAAAGAAGAGCGTAATATTATTGATAAGCGCAATCCCGGTATCGAGCGCGGCGAGTTCGCCGCTGAAATTCAGATTTATGCCGCCGATAAGATGCATAGGAACCAGTATCCCGTTTAGATACGCCGCAAGGAGATTATTCGGAAAATTAGGATGAACTGCGCAGCCTGCGGCCATGCCCAAGATTACGAGGAGTATATTTTTTTTGCAGAATTGTTTATTAAATACATACCGCAGCGTTTCGCATACAAGAGCGAATATTATAAGCATGAAGAATGAGAGGTGGGTCAATGGATATATGAACGATAAGACGAAGACGTAAAAGAATTTCTTGTTTAGAAGAAAATATATACCCAGCATGGTAAGAATATTGGACAAGGTCACCGATCTGAGCTGGAGCAGATACGCAGAAAATGCCGGGGATGTTATCGGGAGCAGCAGAAAAGCGAATACCAAAATATCCGGAAGGTACTTTTTGAGTATTGATGTATATGCGAGAAAAAACAGGGCTATCAGGAGGATGATGGCGAATTTTCCCGCAAGAACAGGATCCGAGGTGATATATAAAAATGGCAAAATAATTATATGCAGAAGCAGATCCCTGTCCGAGAAAGAGCTGTTCAATATCGAGAAATTTGCCCATTTAAACTCATATCGGAAACCAAAATCCTTGATAAGATTCGATATGGCGATATTGTAGTAACTGTCGGGGTCATAGAGCGCAGGGTAGGCAAAGAGAAGATATGCAAAACATGAAATCAAGCAGAATATTGAAAATAGAAGCCATACTTCTTTGGTTTTTAGCAATATTTTCATTACTCAGATTATACTTCTTTCAACTTTTTCTTTTTATCCGCCCTGATCTTCTTCTTCAAAGAATTTATAATATCTTTGGCTTCACTCGAATCAGGGTGCCGTTTGTAGACAGATTTCGCATAATTATACGAACGATTATAGAGCCCCTTATTCATGTAGCAGCGCGCTAACCCCACGCGCGCCTTTACATGGCCCGGCGTCAGGCCTACAATCTTCTTATAGTTTTCAATAGCCATATCGGTATTCTTCAGAGATTCATAGTCTTGGGCTAATGTAAGATATGCAGAGCCAAGCCTGGGATAACTATTCAGCACCATTTTAAGCAAAGCTATGGAGTCGTCAAATCTTTTCTTATGGTTATACATCACCGCCAAAGGCAGATAAGGCTCAGGATTATTCGGATCCTTTGCCATCGCTTTTTCAAAATATATGCATGCCTCATTTTCCTGATTTAACGCCATGTAAACCTTGCCGAGTCCCCTCATAACCTCTGCGTCATCGCGGTTGATGCTAAACGATTTTCTGAAATAGCCCAACGCCTCCTCGAACCTGCCGGAACAATAGTATATACGGCCCAATTTAGCGTATGATCCGTAATAATCCGGCGCTATCTTTATCGCTTTATTATATTCTGCTATCGCTTTTTCGCAGAGGCCCTCCTTCGTATAATCGTCACCTTTTTTATAGCAAGAAAATGCTTTCGAATTTTTAAATTTTTTTTCAGTATCTTTCGATTGATCCGCGAGCGCATTTATCGATAAAAATGCAACGATTAGAACCGCGATTATTATAGAGTTTCTCGCTTCCTTACGCACTCATTATTTCCTATTTTTTGTTTTTATGGCGTTATCTGTAAACAGAGGAATTGTATCATACGCTCAATTTACTTGTCGACAAAATTATAGAGGACACCTCTTTTACGCATATGGCGTGTTTTTCCTTGTGAAAAAGTATGTGCTATAGTACAATTCTATCGAAAGGACAAAACTTGAAGACAGTCTTATTATTACTGGCCATATTCCTCGCATGCGATCATGCCGGTACGGTATGTATAAACGCGCAACAGGCGGCGGAGCCATGGGATGCCCGTGCCGATGAGCAAAACGCGGAACAGGAAATGAAATCTGATGAAGTATCGGCATCTGAGGAGATGCAGGGAAGCATGGAAGGTCAGGTTGTAAGCGTAGATAACTTGCAAAAAACCTTAACGATCAGAGAAGACGCATATGGTGATGAGATGAATACGTTTTTTGTGAATCGCGATACCACTTTTACGGCAGTAGATTCGCTCAGTGATATAAGCGCCGGAGACAAGGTTTCCATCGATTATTTTGCTGCCGATGATAGAAATATAGCAGACAGCATTTTGGTCGAAGAGAGAGGGCATAGCGAAGAGTCCGAGGTGACCATAAGTAAAGTTTTAGTCGACTAAATAATATTTCCCGTCGCACTTGCTTTATCAAAAAACCGAGTGAGATATCTATGGCGAAATTAGCGGCGATATTTCTTGTCAATTTCCTTATCGTCAACCTCGCGTATTCACAGCAGGAGACAAAGACTTATTACGCCGGAAGCGGAAAACGTCTGGTAGAGGTTGGAGTAAAAGAAGGTATAAGAAACGGCCAACAACTGCTGTATTGGTCGGAAGGTAATCTTAAATCCTGCACCTATTATGAAAATGGTAAAAAAGTTGGAGATTCGGTTGAATTCTGGCCTAACGGCCGTTTGCAGTCCCGTAAAAAATACAAGAACGGAAAACTGGATGGATTCATACAAAATTATGCCGAAGAAGGATGGCTGCAGGACGATGAGTTTTATGTGGACGGAAAGCTGGAAGGTATGGCAAGATTTTACTATAAGAACGGAGCCATAAAGGTCGAAAGGCCTTATAAAAACAACAAGAAAGAAGGTGTGGGAAGGTCTTACGACCGCAACGGGATATTGTTGCAGGAGGAGCCGTATAGTAATGACATGCTGGAGGGCGTGGCCAAGGTTTATTACAGTCAGGTCGATGTGCCTTTAGACAGTTTATACACAGACGAAGAAAAGAAGAAAGGAGATTATAGAACGGGCCAGCTTATAGCAGAGGTGCCATATAGAGATAATACAAGAAATGGGATCGCAAAATTTTATTCTCAAACCGGAGATCTCGAAGAGGAAGTAGAATATAAGGACAACAAAAAGAACGGCACCAGAAAATTTTATGCTAAAGACAGCAGGTTGATTGCGGAATCACTTTACGAAGACAACATACTGAACGGGTCATTAAAACGCTACTACGACACCGGCACCATACAGGAAGAACAGGCTTATGTTAATGGGCGCTTATCGGGGGTAGCCAGGTATTACGGCAAGGGCGGAAATCTCATATGCGAAGAGCCGTATGCGGATGACAAGAAAGACGGGAGCGTTAAACGCTATTATTCCAATGAGCAGCTTTGCCTGGAGCAGCCTTATGTTAATGGGACACTCGAAGGAACAGAATATGCTTATTATGAGAACGGCGCACTGAAGACAGCCAAGCCTTATAAGAACGGCCTGGTTAAAGGGGTGTGGAAATTTTATGATGAAGATGGAAAGATAAACGCGGAAGGCACGTTCGAGGACGGCAAGCTGGTAGGCAGCTGGCGATACTACCAATGAGAATAGAAATTAGGGATCAAGGGATAAAGGGATATTTTTCATGTTGATAATGTACGCAATCGCGGCGGGGTTAAGTATAACCATAGCAATTTTATTAGTGCGCATCTCCAAGATATCAGGCCAGGGCCGGGCAGTTCTTGACAGGAAAAAAGAGATCGTCCCAAGGCATCTGGATATTCCATCAGATGGATCCATAAAAGAGATCATATACAGGGAAGCTGGAGAATCGATAAAGTCAGAAAGCGAGCGGCTGGAGATAAGCGAAAGAATTTCGAATATTTTTGAGAAAGAACTGGAAGAAAAGATAAGATCGCGCGAGCTGGAATTAGGTAAAAAATATGACAATATCCTTGATGGAAAGTCCAAAAGCGAGGAGATCGCCTGGAAAAAATACAAGAAAGCGGTCGGCGATAAAAAAAGAACAGAGACCGTTATACATAGTATTGCCGAAGGCATCATAGTCGTAGACGCTAAAGGCAAGGTTCTTATGATAAATCCTGCCGCAGAAAAGCTTCTGGAGATCAAGTCGCGTGAAAAAATAGGTAAATCCATACTGGATAACCTCAGAGAAGAGCAGATGGTGTCTCTGAGCAAGGAATCGGGATTGGCTTCAAGAGAGATAGATATGGTCAGCCAAAACGAGGATACAAAAAAAGTTTTAAGGGCCTCAAGCGCCGTTATAGAAAATGAGTCCGGAGAAACCGTGGGCATGGTTTCCGTCTTAAGCGATATAACCAAGCAGAAAAGGCTCGATACGTTAAAAGCCGATTTTATCGCCAATGTCTCTCATGAATTGCGTACACCTCTGGTGACCATAGAAAAGGCCGTAGGACTGATACTTGATGGCACTAAAGGTCAGGTTCCGGAGGCCCAGGCCGGTCTGCTCGCTATAGCGCATCGCAACTTAAAGAGGTTGTCGCTGCTGATCAATGATCTCCTCGACCTTTCAAAACTTGAAGCCTCGAAGATGGAACTGATACTCAGGCCGTCGTCTATTGAAGAGATTATTAATGAAGTCGTCGATAGTTTGAATGCGTGGGCGGGCGCAAAATCAATTGAGATCAAAAAGGAAATACAGAAAGATCTGCCCCAATTGGAGATCGATCCGGAGAAGATAATACAAGTCCTAAACAACCTGATTGGCAACTCGGTTAAATTCACTCCAAAGGGCGGAACTATAACCGTTCGCGCGTCGTTTATTAAGGACGGGATAGAGGTGAGCATACAAGATACCGGTGTAGGAATAGCTAAAGAAGAGCTTATAAAGGTTTTCGATAAATTTTATCAAGCGGGAGAGAGGATCGCGACAGATATAGGCGGAACGGGGATAGGCCTGGCTATCGCGAAGGAGATAATAGATCTGCATGGCGGTAAGATCTGGGCGGAGAGCGAAAATGACCAAGGGGCTAAGTTCGTTTTTTTTCTACCTTTAGAACGCAGGGGGGCATAACATGGATAACAAATTAATGGCTCTGGTAGTCGATGATGAACAGGATTTCAGGCACCTTATGGTCACATGGCTCGAGTCGAAAGGCTATTCAGTCGCGGCAGTGAGTGACGGAAGATCAGCCGTTAACTTTGTGAGGGAGAACGATCCGGATGTTGTATTTCTGGACCTCAATATGCCGGTTATGGACGGAGTCGAAACGCTCAAGGAGATCAGAGCAATCAATAAAAACATCCCCGTGATTATTAGCAGCGCCTATTTCGATGCTCGTAGATCTAAAGAGGTTAACGTTTACGGCATATCGGGTATATTTTTTAAGCATGAAGATTTCAACAAAGGGCTTCTGTGCATTCTCAAAAAGATCAGCAGCTAGCTTTAATAAATAATAAGGTCAACCGATATGCTAAAACTATTTTTTCATAAGCGCGCGACAAGGACGGTATTCTTATGCCTTATAGTGGTAGTTTTGTCCGCGGTTATGTTGTTGGATAGAGCAAACTCGCCTGGGCAGGTAAGTAATCTGCCGCAATATGTCGGGACAATATACGAGAAACCGGTTACTTTTAATGAATTCTATGGTGCCGTCGCGAACGTCAAGGCCCAGATGACATTGGAAAATTTCGATAAACCCGAAATACTTGAAAAGCTTTTGAAGAACAGGCCATTACTTTCCAGATTGGCCTGGCAGAGGCTTATAATGCTGCGCGAAGTAAGAAGCCGCGGCATAAAAGTATCGGATAAAGAGGTGGTAGATCTCATAAGAAGCAGCCCGCTATTCTCGAGGAAAGGCGAATTCGATAATAGCGCATACAGGTCTATTCTGAAAAACTATGTATTGCTTGAGCCACGGCGTTTTGAAGAATTGCTCAGGGAGGACGTCGGTATACAGAAGTTCAGAAACATCTTTACCGCAGATATGAAACTATCTGATGAAGAGGTGATAGACGAATACAAAAAAGATTTTCAAAAATTCAGGATATCCTATGCATTGATCGAATTTAAGGATTTTACTAATAAAGTAAAAATAGATGAAAGTCTGGCAAGAGGTTATTATGAAGACCACAAAATGGATATTGCCGCGTATAGGACGGCTAAAGAGGGCGCCGCGGAGAATCGCGCCGTCAGTTTCGACGATGTAAAAGGAGATATCATTGCATATCTTTCCGAAATTGAGGGAAGATCCGCGGCTATTAAATATGCCGAAGACATGTATAAAAAGCTGGCTGAACTTACCGATAAGGACAAAAATACGTTCGAGGCCGCATGTACAGAGCTTGGCTTGAAAAACCAGATGTCTGATTTTTTTTCAAAGTCGGATAATATCGAAGGTATAGGACCGGCAGCGCCTCTGATAGATATAGTGAGGCAGTTGAAAGAAGGCCATATGTCCAATCTGATTGAGCTTAAAGATAACATCCTATTATTCAGGGTGGCAGAAACGGAAAAGACAGACGAAGCGAAGTTCAAGGCAGAGAAGGAAGCGTATTCCAAGAAAGTTATCGAAAGAAAAAAGAATAAATTTTTGGATATGCGTCTTAGAAATCTTGAACTCCGCACCAGTCTTAATATCGACCTGGACGATCTGGAAAAATATGATAAGGGGCGTGATCGTGAAAAAATCTAAAAGAGTGTTTGATGTGGTCATTGTAGGCGGGCTCGGACACGCGGGCCTTCCTTTAGGGCTTACATTCGCGGACAAAGGCTTCAAGGTCTGTCTTTACGATATAGATGCGAAAAAAGGAGATCTCGTAAAAAGAGGCGTGATGCCCTTCATGGAAGAAGGGGCAAAGGCAATATTAAAGAAAGTCATTAAAAATGGCAAACTTAAGATCTCAACTGATATCAGAAGCGTTTCCATGGCGCGTTACGTTATTATAGCGATAGGCACGCCTATAGACGAATATCTCAATCCGAAAATGCGCGCATTCCTCGAATTTTTTAACGGAATCAAAAAATATTTGTCCCCGCAACAGATAATCATAGTCCGCAGTACAGTATATCCCAATACTTGCAGGCAGATGGCCATGCCGCGGGGCCAAAAAAAGCCGTTACATGTCGCCTATTGCCCTGAAAGGATCGTACAGGGGCATGCTGTAAAAGAGCTCGTTGAACTTCCTCAGATAGTGGCCGGGTTGACGAACAAAGCCAGAAAGATGGCATGCGAACTCTTCGGCCGGGTTTCCCCGAAAATCATCAATCTATCCGTAGAGGAAGCCGAATTGGTCAAACTCTTCTCGAATGCGTGGAGATACATACAGTTCGCGACCACCAATCAGTTTTATATGATCGCCCACAATTACGGAGTGGAATACAATAATGTGCGCAAGGCGATGATGGAAGAGTACGGGAGGGCCGCCGCTCTCCCAACCGCGGGATTTGCCGCAGGGCCGTGTCTGCTTAAGGATACGATGCAGCTGGCGGCCTTTTACGGGAACAACTTCCATCTTGGGCATGCTGCTATGATGATAAATGAAGGCCTCCCTGCTTTTATTGTGGAAGGCCTAAAGAAAAAATATGATCTGAACAGAGTAAGCGTGGGTATACTGGGCATGGCATTCAAAGCTGACATAGATGACACAAGAGATTCCCTTTCTTATAAATTGGGGAAAGTCTTGCGTTTTTCCGGGGCTAAGGTATATTATTCGGATGAGTATGCGAAAGATCCGACCTTCATATCTAAAGAGAAGTTGATCTCTTTGAGTGACGTGATCATAATAGGCGTGCCCCACTCACGTTATAAGGGTATAGCCATCCCAAAACATAAAGAGGTCATAGATCTTTGGGGGTTCATAAAATACGGGGCGCATCCTTGAAGCCTATCATATCTAAGAATTGCCGGATCAGGCATCCTGAGTATTTTTCAGCGGGTCCATATTCAATAGTCGATGACTACTGTTATTTTTCCACAAAGGTCAGGATAGGAAGATGTTCCCATATCGCGTCCGGGTGCAGTATAGCCGGAGGCAAAAAGCTATCATTTACATTAGGAGATTATTCCAGCCTCTCCTCTGGCGTAAAGATATGGTGTACAAGCGACGATTTTACAAATAATATAGTAACGATCATCCCAAAAGATGTCAAAAACATAAAGAACAACATCATCTCAGGAGATGTAAAAGTAGGCAACCTGTGCGCGCTCGGAGCAAATTCCGTTGTAATGCCGGGTAATGACATCCCCGAGGGGACCGTGATAGGCGCGCTAAGCTTCGTACCTCCGAATTTTAAGTTTAAACCCTGGAGCGTCTACGCCGGCATTCCGATAAGATTTTTGAAGCGCAGGAACAAGGCGAGCGTCATGAGGCAGCTGAATAAGTTGCGCAAGGCTAACATATGAAGGGGCCATGGTAAATAAAAATACGCAAAGAGATATACGCTGGTGGGTTCCGAAGATCGGAGCTGCGGAAAAAGTATTTATGGACCAGGCTCTCAGCGCCGATTTTCCCAATGAAGGCAGGTTGACCGCATTATTCGAGAAAAAAATAGCCGGTTTGCTGGGCGTCAAGCATGCGGTTGCGGTCACGAGTGGCACAGCCGCGATTTTTCTGGCATTAAAGGCGCTAAAGATAGGCCGAGGCGACGAGGTTATTGTGCCGGACGCGACTTTTATAGCCACGGCGAATGCCGTCGATATGTGCGGCGCAACGCCGGTTCTTGTAGACATAGACCCTGCTACGATGTGTATGTCGCCGGATGCCTTTGAACGGGTCATAACGAGGAGAACAAAAGCGGTCATCCCCGTACATGTCAGCGGCAGAGCCGGTCATATTGAAAGCATTGCTAGGATAGCCAAAAAAAAAGGTATTTATATCGTTGAAGATGCGGCCGAGGCTCTTGTCTCTAAGTGCAGGGGAGGGTATCTGGGCGCAATAGGTGAATTCGGCTGCTTTTCTTTTTCGCCGCACAAGATAATAACTACGGGACAAGGGGGTATTGTAGTTACAAACAGCGATAAGATGAATATTTCCTTGCGCGAACTCAAGGATCAGGGGAGGCCTAAGAGAGGTACGGGCGGGGACGACATACACAATGTGATAGGTTATAATTTTAAGTTCACAGACCTTCAGGCCGCGGTCGGATTAGGGCAACTGACTTATCTGTCCTCGCGGCTAAAAAGAATGAAAGAGATCTATCTCAGGTATGTTAAGAATCTTGAAGGTATTGACGGCATAAACCTTCTCTGTTTTAATACCGACCAAGGCGAATCACCGCAGTGGGTCGACGCTATCGTGGATCGCAGGGACGCCATGGACAAATACTTAATGGCAAGAGGGATAGAATGCCGCAGGTATTGGTTCCCGATCCACACGCAATTGCCTTATAAAATGTCTGACAAAAAGTTTCCTAACAGCGTAAGGTCGTCGCCTAAAGCGTTATGGCTGCCGTCGAATTTTATGATGTCAGACAGCGATATTGATATGGTTTGCAGTTTTATAAAAAGGTTTTTATGGAACAATCCAAATTAAAATTATCGATATTGATGCCTGTCCGCAACGAAGGCCTTAATATCAGTATAATGTTGAAGATCTTAAAATCAATGGTAGATGTGCCGCACGAAGTCCTCATTGTATATGATGATCCGGACGATAACTGCGTTGGCATAGTCAATGATCTTAAGAGCCACTACCCGTCTTTAAGGCCCGTCCGCAATATTATCGGCAGAGGTGTTGTAAACGCGATCAAGGCAGGTGTCAGCGCCTCAGCGGGTGAATATATATTGCTTTTTGCCGTAGATGAGGTAGGCCCGATCTTAGCTATCGAAGATATGATCAAGCTTATGGATGAAGGCTGCGACATGGTAAGCTGCACCAGATACGCCTATGGCGGAAGGAGGCTGGGTGGTTCTCTTATAGGAGGGGCCCTCTCCCGCGCGGCGAATATGCTTTTCACTTTTTTTTCAGGAGCGGCCTTCAGTGACGGCACGACCGGCATAAAGATGTTTCGCAAGGAATTATTTGATAAGATAACAGTGGAATCCAACCCTGTGGGATGGGCAGTGGTCTTTGAAATGATAATAAAAGCACAAGTTTTGGGAATGAAGATAGGCGAAGTTCCGATAATATCCATAGATCGTCTCTACGGCGGCGAATCGACGTTTATTCTGGGGCCGTGGTTTAGAGAATACTTAAGATGGTTTTTCTGGGGCATAAAAAATCTGCGTGGTAGGCCAGGCGTTCAAAAAACAGTGGTCAGGATACCTTTAAATCTGGACAGAAAAAGAGGGTGCCGGATATAATGCGAAAGTCATATTTAGTGACGGGAGGGACAGGATTTATAGGATCAGCGGTAGTCCGGCGGTTGCTTGAGGAAGGCAACCGTGTGAGGGTTCTGGATAATGACATGCGTGGTCCATCAAGCCGGTTAAAAGATGTATCGGGCCGTATTGATATGGTCAGGGCAGATGTAAGGGATGACAAAGCGGTCCGGCGAGCCGTCAGAGGCGTTGATAGCGTTTGTCATCTGGCATATTTAAACGGCACGGAATTTTTTTATAGAAGGCCGGATCTGGTCCTTGACATCGGAGTCAAGGGCATGATTAATGTCATAGATTCGTGTGCTAAAGAGGGTGTAAAGGAGCTTGTCCTCTTGTCGAGTTCTGAGGTCTATCAGACACCCTCGGTTATACCGACGGACGAAAACGCCGCTCTTTCAATTCCCGACCCATTAAATCCGCGTTATTCGTATGCCGGCGGCAAGATCATAAGCGAGCTGATGGCAATAAATTATGGCAGAAAATATTTCAGGAAAGTAATCGTAATGCGGCCGCATAACGTATATGGCCCCGATATGGGATCGGAACATGTTATGCCGCAGATCATTATCAGGATGAAAAAACTTTGCCGGGAAACAAAGGAAAGATATGTAAAGTTCCCGATCCAGGGAAGCGGTGATCAGACACGAGCCTTTATTTTTATAGAGGATTTCATGGAAGCCTTTATGTCAGTTATAAAAAAGGGTAAACACCTTAACATCTACAATATAGGCACCCAGGAAGAGATACCAATAAAAAATGTCGCGCTGGCAGCCGGCGTATATTTTGGCAAGAGAGTAATTCTCGTTCCTCAAGCGCCACCAGCAGGGTCACCCTTAAGAAGATGCCCGGATATAACCAGAATAAAAAAACTGGGGTTTAAACAAAGATTTTGCTTTTTGGACGGATTTAATGTAACCGCAAAATGGTATGACGAAAATACGGACAAAGGCCCCGTACGAACGGCCGGAAAAGTGGAAAGCGGAGGAATCTATGTTAGATAGTCATGGGGTCTCTTCAAGCAAAGTTGTCGAAAAGTGCCAGATCTGCGATTATAAGCCGCTGGAGCCGATCCTGTTTTTAGGATATCTGCCGCCTGTTAACAGGATGCATGATATCGGAGAACGGCCTGCCGAAGAAGCCTCTTTCCCCGCTCAGGCTCTTTACTGCCCGCGCTGTCATCTGGTGCAGCTAGGCCTTATCGTTGATGCGAAGATATTATTCCCTCCAGGGTATCCTTACACGAGCTCCACCACGAGAATATTGCGTGATAATTTCACCGAGCTATACAGTGAATGTAAAACGATCATAGACATGGGCAGGGAAGACCTCATAGTCGATATAGGCTCAAACGACGGGAATCTCTTAAGTAATTTTAAAGACGCCCACCGCGTTTTAGGAATAACACCGGAAGATATCGGCAAGATTGCCATCTCACGCGGCATCCCGACCATAATAGATTATTTTAACAAAGAAACGGCCCAAAAAGTATTAGCCGCATACGGGCAGGCAAAGGTAGTAACGGCGACAAATGTGTTTGCGCATATAGAAAATGTCAATAATGTTCTTGAAGACATCCTGAAGATACTCAAAAATGAAGGGATATTCATCTCGGAATCACATTATCTTCTGTCACTTATCGAAACACTGCAGTATGATACGATTTACCACGAGCATTTAAGATATTATTCATTGAGCAGTTTGCGATATCTTCTGGAAAAGCACGGCCTTGAGATCATACACGCCAAGCGCATACCTACCCACGGCGGGTCGATCCGGGTATACGCGGCAAGAAAAGGCATATATCCGGTGCGCCGCACGGTTGAAGCGCTTTTAAAGGAAGAAGAGCCAATAACGTTGAGCAGGCAAAAGTTATCTGAGTTTGCCCAAAGAGTCGTTATCTCCAAGCTGGAGCTCGGCGCTCTTTTGTTCGGTATTAAAAAAGAAGGTAAGCGCATCTACGGGATAAGCGCGCCGTCGCGCGCGAGCACGCTCATCAGTTATGCCGGGATCGACGAAAGGATAGTCGACTGTGTCCTGGAGATAAATGGCTCGTATAAGATAGGAAAGTATATGCCGGGTACCCTGATACCCGTACTTGAGGAATCAAAATTGTTTGAAGACAAACCGGATTATGTTTTAATATTCTCCTGGCATATCGCGGATGAACTTATCGCCTCGTTGAAGAGGAAAGGGTTCCGCGGGGATTTTATCATTCCTCTGCCGCAACCCAGGATATTGCAAGGTGATCAGCATTAAAGAATAAAGGGCTGTAGATCAAAAAATGAACAAATTGTTCACAAGAAAAAGCGTTATTTTATTTCTTTCCTTTTGCCTGGTAATGGGGCTCAATCTTTATTACCGCTCATTCTCCATAAACTTCCCGCATTTGAAAAAGCAGGCAAAGATAGCCGTAGAAGGCTCTTTCCGCAAGGCTGTTTCGGAGGATGTCCAAAAAAGATTTCCACAATTTTATTATCTGGCAAAAGAGGAGATATCCAAGACAAGGTTCTTTCAGGGGGAAAAGCAGAATAGGAAGGAGATAAACAAACGCACACAAGATCTGTACGCCACGCTAAAAAGCAGATTTCAGGATGATGCTAATCAAACCTATCTCATGGAACTGGACTGCTGGCATTGGGCGCGGTATGTGGACAATGTCGTGAAGTTCGGACATCCCGGCGATGAAGTCATAGACGGCAGGCAATGGGACTCGCTGATGATCGCCCCTATAGGGTCGTTTATGACATGGACACAGTCTCTCTTTTACCTTTCCGGCTATCTTTATAAGTTATTCTCCGTATTCAGGGTAGTCCCGCTTTTCACTTTTTTGTTCTACCTTCCGCTTTTATTCGCTTCTATCTTCATAGCCGTTCTGTTTTTCTTCTCTTTGCGCTACAGCGGTAACATCGGGGCCATAACGAGCGCGCTATTCGTGGGCCTGGCGCCGTGTTTTGTGCCGCGCAGTTGCGCGGGCTGGTTTGATACCGACATACTTAATATGTTGTTTCCATTGCTGATCGTATGGACCTATCTTTCTTACCGCGAGGCGGTATCGTTTAAAAAAAGGATGGCCTGGATTTCTCTCACTTCCTTTATTATAGGCTTGTATTGTTTTACCTGGCCCTACTGGTGGTTTATCTTGGCCATAATATTAGTATACGAGGCCATCTCTTTGATTTACACGGCGTTCTCGTATTTCTATCTTAAAAAGAACTATCCGGATCTGGTCAAGAGGCGGGTCATTCCGCTTGTTTCATTATTCGCGCTCTCTTTCTGCTTTGCCTTTCTTATCGCTGGCCGGACTCCGCTGGAAGCGCTGTATATTCAGATAATAAAGGCCACGGCTTTGGGCAAGCCTTTACTGCCCTCAATATGGCCGAACGTTTTTTTTACAGTGGGAGAACTGCAAAAGGCGCATTTTAAGGAGATAGTCCGCTCTATCGGTGGAATATGGATCTTCTGGCCGGCCGCATTATGCATGGTCTCTCTTTTCATACGCGCGATATTCTACAAGAAATACGCTGCGTTTAAACGCGCGCCGATTATAATCTTTGCCATATGGTTTGTTGTTATGTTTATCGCAAGCACAAGAGGCGTGAGGTTCATAGTATTTCTGCTGATCCCCTTAGGTCTATCTTTAGGATGGGTATTGAACGATGTGTATAAATATTTCAGGAATAAAAAAAATATGTTTGGAATAATCCTGATAGCAGCGCTTTTCCTGGGCGAAAACTCTCTCATAGTCAACAGGGGATACGCCTCGGCTCAGAGCATCTTCCCGCTCATGGATGATACCTGGTATAAGGTGTTGACCCTGGTCAAAGAGAAGACGCCCCCGGAAACTATAATTAATTCGTGGTGGGATTTCGGGGACTGGTTCAAGGCGGTGGCGGACCGACGGGTGATCTTTGACGGCCAGAGCCAGGATGTGCCGCAGGCTTACTGGATGGCCAAGGCCATACTCTCCCGCGATGAAGAAGAGGCAATAGGGATATTAAGGATGTTGAATAACGGCGGCAATAGAGCGTTTGAGATCATGAATAATTATATAAATGACCAATTGACGACGGTTTTGTTGCTGGAAAGCCTGATACCGTCAAAGCCGGAAATGGCGCAGCAGGTTTTACTCAAATACCTGCCTCCTCTGGCGACTGAGAAGGTCATGGAGATACTTTTTTATAATCCGCCGAAAGCCGGGTTTATAGTCGATTACACAATGATATCGAAAGTGGGCGCCATATCATATCTTGGAAATTGGGACTTTTCCAAGGTTTATATAGCGCAGAACTTCAATAGCAGAGAAAAGGATAAGATCTTAAACCGCCTAAAGAGCCTAATGGGCAGCAAATTGGACCGGGATATAGACAGGTTTTATCAGGAAGCATTCCTGATCTCAAATAGGAATTCGGATGAATGGCTCTCCCGCAGATTGCAATTTTACAGCGACGTCATCAACGGCCGCGAAAAAGACGGAATGGTATTATTTGAAAATGGCTTCATTTATAGTATCAAAGAACAGACCATACAGTCCAATCTGGGGCAGATACCCGGAAGCATATTTGTATTGGCGGGCAATGACGTGGTTGAGAAGCCATGCCAGGGCGCGAATCTGCCGTTCTCTGTCCTTGTCTACAAGGCAGAGAACGAATACAAATGTATATTTCTCGACCGGGAAATGGGTAAGAGTATGTTCGTGCGGTTATATTTTTTAAAAGGAGAGGGTTTAAGGCATTTTTCATCCTATATAGACGCTGAAGAAGGCAACAATCGTATAAGGTTTCTGAACATTCGTTGGTGAAATATATGGACAATCCGGAAGTTTCAGTGGTCCTGCCGTGCCTGAATGAGGAAGAGGCGATCGGCTCCTGTATACGGAAGATAAAGGACGTATTCGCGAAAGAAGGCATCAGGGGCGAGATCGTGGTTTCTGACAACGGCTCTATCGACCGTTCCAGGGATATAGCCCTGTCTCTGGGCGCCAGGATAGTTTCCGAGTCAAGGCACGGTTACGGAGCCGCATATCTATGCGGTATCAAAAATGCCGCGGGAAAATATATTATCATGGGCGATAGCGATGATTCGTACGACTTCTATGATATACCGAAATTTTTGGAGGCTTTAAAATCAGGACATGATTTTGTCATGGGCTCGAGGTTCAAGGGCGGGATCCATAAAGGAGCCATGAGCTGGTCGCATCGATATATGGGCAACCCTATACTCTCTTTCATGTGTCGATTATTTTTCCACACAAAGCTTTCGGATATCCATTGCGGCATGCGCGCGTTTACTCTTTCAGCGTACCGCCAGATGGGGCTCAGGACAATGGGGATGGAATTCGCTACGGAGATGGTAGTCTCAGCCCTTACGAACAATCTCAAGATATATGAGATCCCCATAGGTTATCATCCCAGGAAGGGCAAGTCCAAGCTGATGCCATTAGCCGATGCCTGGCGCCATATAAGGTTCATGCTGTTATATTGCCCGGCTTGGTTGTATTTAATACCCGGTTGCCTTGGATTTCTGGCGGGCATATTGCTTTTAATGATATTGTGGGGAGGGCCGGTACTGTTCCTCGGTCATTACTGGGATATACATCTTGTGGTCTTCGCGGGTGTTATCTCCATATTTTCTTATCAGATCCTGAACATGGGTGTTTATGCCCACACATTCGCCATACGCCAGGGCTTCCTGAAATATGATCCCCTTACTCTTATGTTCAAGAAACATTTTAACCTTGAACGCGGGGTAATGCTCGGAGGCTCCGTATTTCTCACAGGCGCCGTCATACTTTTGCTAATCTTCATAGAATGGTTTTCGAAAGATTTCGGAACACTATACAGGATAAGGGAATCCATCCTCGCCATGACCCTTCTTGTCATAGGGCTGCAGACGATCTTCTCCTCTTTTTTTATAAGCCTTTTGTTCTTGGAAAGAAGCGAATCCGCCCAAATATGAACTTTCTGAAAAGATCATCCATCCTGATATCGATATTTTTAATAGCGCTTGTCTTAAGGTGCTATAACATAAATTTTCCTTCCATCGGCTACCATAACATGAAGGAGAATGAAACCCTAAGCATGGCGCGGGAGATGCTCAATACTGATGACTTTATAACCAAGCGTGTATATTTTTACGACGCATTTTCCGATAAGCCCGTGATGAAGAAGAACGCCCAGCCTCCACTTGTCTCTTATCAGACTATTCTGTCATGGAAGCTATTGGGGGAAAATCTGTGGGGGCCGAGGCTGATAAACGCGCTCTTCGGAGCATCGAGCATTTTTTTCATCTATCTTATAGGAAGATTATTATTCAGCAATACATATCTGGCGCTTTTTCTGGCTTATATGCTAGCGGTCATGCCGCTTGCCGTATTTTTCTCCCGGAATCTACAGCCCGAAAGCCCCGCTTTTTTCTTCATGCTCCTGGGCAACTACTTTTATCTTAAGTTTGCTTCGGTATTAAAAAAACGCGATCTCTTCTTCGGCGGCTTATTATTTACACTCGCGTGGCTATATAAGTTCACTTTTTTCATAGGTCTCCTGCCATGTTTATTGTGTCTGCCGTTTAAAAAATTGTTTAAGAAGAGAAAGAGCTTTTTGAAATATCTTGCGGTATTTCTTATCTCCGTCCTACCCATCTTAGCTGCCATATCATGGTTGAGATCAACAGGCCAGTGGCAGTTTGAGATAGCCGGGAGGATAGCGCCATTAGAACTCTTCTCTTTCGATTATTGGGGGAAATACGGCCAGGCCATATGGTCGTATATAAAGGATGAGAACTATACGATTGTATTTACGTCGTTGGCGTTATTGGGGATGATATTAGCGTTTTTCCAGAAAGAGAAGGCACTGGTAAAGAGCTATATAATAGGCTGGACGCTCACTATTATTCCTTACTTTATGGTCTTCTCTGACTTTATAAATCAGCACAATTATTATCAGATGCCGTTCCTGATCCTTGTATGCGTATCGGGCGTCTACGCGGTATCGCGTATTTCCGAAATGATAAAAAGATTTTTAAAATTGGATGTGCTTTTATTTCTTATAATTATCCTGGCGGCAGTTTCCGCCCGTCCTATTTATGATTCGCTTTCAAGGATGTATCAAACCGTATTCCTCGGCCAGGATGTCGCGGGCGAAACCTTAATGGAATTGACCGGACCAAAGGAGCGCGTATTTCTGTCCAGTCATCCTCAGGGACAGGCCATTGCCCGTTATGCAAGCAGGTATATGGGCTGGGAGGATGATTTAGCGGCGTTCAAGGAAAAAGAAAAGAAGTTTAATATGAAGTATATCTGTTTTTATCCGGCAGAATACGCTTTGATGCTGAAGAAGCGCAATAGCGCGCAATTCGAATATATTCAGAACAATTACCATGTAAAGGAGATCGGCTTAGTAGAAGAGCCGTATCAATTGAAGTATATCATACTGGAGAAGGGCAAAGGGTCTGATCCCAAGACATTCCTGCAGTCTTTCACCGGCACTCCCCGGCTCAAGGCGATATATAAGCTGTTTGGCAAATATATTTTCTTCTACACGATACAGCCGGAAGATCAAAAATGAAGATACTGGTAATCAATGAACCTTTCGTAAAAGATTTTTGCCGCACACAGCGCTGGGCCGCGCGCTCGCGCGGCAGAGTCTTAAGGGCGCCGGACTGGCTCGCCTATACCGCCGCGGTATTGGAAAAAGAGGGCCATGGTGTAAAACTCTATGACATGGTGGCAGAGAACCGGAACAAAGAATACCTGCGCTGCCTGATCAGAGCCGAAAAGCCGGATTTTGTGGTGCTCGACTCTACTACGCCATCCATCTATTCAGACATAGAATGCGCGCGCATAGTAAAGGAAGAGTCCGATGCCGCAGTCATCATGGTCGGCCCGCACATCTCAGCTCTGCCGAAGGAGACATTGCTCCTGGCTAATGGGGCGATAGATGTGGCATGTATCGGCGAGTATGATTACTCTGTGCGGGACACGATAGCAATGTATAAAAATCTTGGGGCGGTGGAAGGCATCGCTTACTACAAAGCTGGCAATGTCACGATAAACAAAGCGCGGCCGCTCATTGAGAACCTTGACGAACTGCCTTTTCCGGCGTGGCATCACCTGGACCTTATGAAATATTTTGACGGCGGCAAACTCTATCCTTATATCGATATTATATCCGGAAGGGGATGCCCGAACCGCTGCATATTCTGTCTCTGGCCCCAGGTAATGCACGGAACGAGATACCGCCTCAGATCCTCCAAAAATGTAGTTGACGAAATAGAGTATGATATAAAATTATGCCCTTCTGTTGCAAAAGGAGGAGAGTTTTTCTTTGAGGATGATACGTTTACCGTAAATAGACAAAGGGCCATGGAGATCTGTGAGGAGATAATGCGGCGCCACCTTAAGATAACATTCTCCGTCAATTCGCGTGTCGACGACTGCGACCTTGAGATGTTTAAGGTAATGAAAAAAGCCGGCTGCCGGGAGCTTCTGGTCGGATTCGAATCCGGCAATCAGAGTATGCTCGATGGAATGAATAAGAAGATAGCGTTGGAAGGGGCGTATCAGTTCATGGAGTACGCAAAAAATGCCGGCCTGGATGTGCACGGCTGCTTTGTTATAGGCCTGCCGGGAGAGACCGAAGACTCCGCAAGGCAAACGATTGATTTCGCCCTTAAGCTCGGCCTTACGACAGCGCAGTTTTCAGGGGCCACTCCTTTCCCCGGGACCAAGTTTTATGATCTTGTGAGAGACAAAGGATGGCTCAATGCCGCGAATTACAGCGATTGGCTGCGAAACGGGGAGCAGGCAGGTATAGTATCATATCCGCATCTCTCAGGCCGCATGATAGACCATTATGTGGACCTGGGCCTTAAGAAATTTTATTTCAGGCCTCTTTATATGTTAAAGTTTTTATTTGACACCCGGTCCATACCTGACTTTTACAGGAAACTTAAGGGCGCCAAGAATTTTTTTTCATATCTTTTTCGCAAAGGTTAAAAATGCCCAAGATCGCTGTCATTATCGCAGCTAAGGACGCGTCGCGTACGATAGGTAAATGCCTGGACTCCATTCTCGATATGGATTATTCTGATCGCGAGGTGATCGTTGCCGACGACGGCTCCAGCGATGGAACTCTCGCCATGCTGGACAGGTATAAGGACAGGATAGCTATCATCGCGCTGAAAGGGGCCGGTCCTTCGGCGGCAAGAAATCTGGCGGCAAAAAAAACAGAGGCTTCATACATCGCATTTACTGACAGCGATTGCATGGTGGATAAAAATTGGCTCGGGGAATTGATCAGAGGCCTTGAATCTGACCTCGGAGCCGCTTCATGCGGCGGAGTACAGAAACTGCCCGAGGACGCCACCGATTTTGAAAAAAAGGTATTTTTATTTATGAAAAAAACAGGATTTGTTTCCGATTATATGCAGTGGACGAAGAATGATGATGTGATAGAGGTAAACCACAATCCTTCCTGTAATGTAATATACAAAAGGGATATATTTTTAAAAGAAGGCGGTTTTTTGGAAGGTTTATGGCCCGGAGAAGACGTGGAATTTGATTATCGCATGAAGAAGAAGGGGTATAGGCTGATCCTGAATCCGAAGGCGGTCGTATATCATTACAGACAAAAGAGCCTGAGATCATTCCTGAAGATGATGTATCGTTACGGGTCGGTTCAGGGTATTCTGGTAAAAAGATACGGTATCTTCAGATTGCTGCATCTTTTACCACTGGTGAGCCTGGCATCCATGCTCTTGATACCGGCAGCTATAGTTTTAAATCCAACCGCAGGATTGGGTTTTCTCTTTATCGTATTTTTTTTAATCTGGATATACATGTCAGATTTTTTTACCACGATGCTCGCTCTATCCGGGGCATTATTCTGGAACCTCGGGTTTCTGAAGAAGGTAGTGTAAATTTAAAATGTTTACAGAAAAAAACGCCGCAGATATATTACTGATCAATTCGCTGGACAAGAGATATGGCTCGACTTATCGCGCAAGGAACATATTTGCCGCGCTCACTTCCATGGGACGTGGATGCACATATGTTGAGTCAAATTACGATCTGAATACCGCAGGTGTCGTGTCGATCAGTCAAAAAGACACTATACCATCATACATTGCAGCATCTATCAAAAGGGCGATACTTGTTTTGCGCGAAAACTATTCTCTGGCGATGATACAAAAAATAACGCCGCTCACGTTTTTCGCTATTGCGGCCGTTTTAATGAAAGGAAGACCCCTGGTCGTTGATTGGGACGATTTAGATGCCGAGTTTCAATCGTCGAGGATAAGAAAATATCTTGTCAGGGCGCTTGAGGTATTAGTGCCAAGGCACATTGATGTTATAACCACTCATTCTAAAACGATTGCCGACTATGCCGCGGGAAAAGGAGCAAGGCGCGTATCCTATCTTCCTCAGGTTATCGATACAGAGCTCTTCAACCCGTATAGGTTCGATCGAATAAGAGAGAAGAGGTGTTTGGGGTTGGAGGCAAAAACAGTTTTAGGATATACCGGCACATTAACAGAAGGCGGGATGAGGGATATAGATATTATTCTGGATTTTTTTAAAGAGAGATGTTCTTCGGATAGATATTGCCTATTGATAGCAGGTGGAGGCCCTTTAAAGAACAGGCTCGAGGCTATGATCCGGGAAAAATATGGTATAAAAAATTATGTTATTACCGGCACGCTGGCGCAAAATGAGATGCCCCGCTACATATCCGCCATGGACGCGTGTTTTGTCTATATGCGGGAAAATATCGGCAACGAAGCCAGAGTCTCTTTGAAATTGCTCGAATATCTGGCTATGGAAAGAATAGTGTTCGGTAAGGTCGTCGGCCAGACGAATGATATATTAGGTAAATATGTATATGATTTTAGCGAGTTCAAACCTGACGGCCTGAAACATTCAATGGAGACTCGTCATTTGTATCTCGAAGAGGCAAGAAAAACCGTAGAAGAAAAATACAGCATGGAATCCCTGAAAGCCTCGCTCGGAGAACTTTTATCGTTGGTTCAAAAATGCAGATAACCAAGAGAATAGACCTTAATCTGGGGTACTCCTGCAACATCAGGTGCAGGTTCTGTTATTATCAGAAGAGCATGCAAGCAGGCAAGGACGGGCCGTGTAAAGACCTGACGACCGTCCAAGCCAAGAAATGGATCCTATTTTTCAGAAAGAAAGGTATGGAGGCCATAGATCTTACCGGGGGCGAGCCCACAATACGGCAGGATATCGTCCAGCTGATAAGATATGCCGGGGATGTCGGATATAAGACAGTCTGTATTATCACGAACGGCGTGAGATTGGCCGACGAGAAATATGCCGCTCAATTGGCCGCCGCCGGATTGAATGATGTATTGTTCTCCCTGCACGGCCCGGATATTGCCATACACGAAAACCTTACGCAGGCTCCCCGCAGCTTTGATATGATAATTGCCGCGATAAGAAACATGACTAAGCTGGGTATAAGATGCCGGAGCAATACGGTAGTCAACGGCATAAGTTATAAGCACGTTCTCCGGACAGCGGATCTTTTGTATGAATTGGGCGTGAAGTCGGCAAACTTTATTCTTTTTAATCCGATAGTTGAAGCCCAGGGCTCTGATAGGGATATGAACGTAAGCTATGCGCAAGCGGCGCCATATCTTAAAGAGGTGATAGATAGATACAAAGATAAGATGGAAAGAATAACTATCAGATATATGCCGTTTTGCCTGATGAGAGGATATGAAGGATATGTCACAAATACAGCGCAGATACAGTATGACTCGGATGAATGGGATTATTACTGGAGGACATATTTCAGGAACGGGCCTCTCCTCTGGTTTGCCGCGTTATCTTTAGGATTTTTACTGCATCCGTCGAAGAGCCGCCTGTTTAAATTAGGTTTCGATACTGCCAAGCACGAAGCCATTAAATGCGCCCTGGCATTTAAGAATAAGGTAAAAGGTCCTGCATGCCGAAAATGCGCGTATAACAAGATTTGCGACGGGCTTTGGCGCTCTTATGCGAAAAATGCCGGATTTGCGGAACTCGTTTCTGTAAGCGATCCAGTCTTAAGCGATCCGGCCCATTTCATGCATGATATTATCAATGCAAAAACCGGCGCTTCATCATGAATATTGACATTATACATCAGATACTTGGTACGGTGAAAGATCTATATTTGTCCAGATTTGGTATACGGAAATTACCGCGCAGCATATTCTGGCTGATAACATGGAAGTGCAATTCCAGGTGTTTGCATTGCGAATGGGGTAAGACTGGCGATGAACTGAATAAGTCCCAAGATATGTCCAGGGTGGTAAGCCTGAAAAGGACTAAAGAAGTGATCACAGAAGCAAAATCATGGGGCGCCAGGCACATAGCATTTGCCGGCGGAGAGCCTTTTCTAAGAGACGATTTTCTTAAAATTCTGAAACATTGCAAAAAAGAAGGGTATTCAGTCACGGTATCCACAAACGGATTTTTATTGAGCTACCCTGAGTTTGCCCAAGAAGTTGTGGAGACCGGTGTTGACAGGATAGATATTTCTCTCGACGCTGCCGATGCGCTTCACGATAAACTAAGAGGCGTAAAGGGCGCATTCGCGATGGTCGACAAGGCGATCGACAATCTCAATCTTTTAAAGAAGAAGAGGCGTTTCTATCTGGGCATCAATGCTATAGTAAGCGCTCAAAATATGCGTAAATTGGATAGTCTTTTTGAATACGCCGGAAAGAAGCGCGTTGACGGAATAGGCCTTCAGCCGTTTCATCCTGTTCAGGCCCGCGCCAAAGGACTTATTCCGCAATTCATGATCAACAAAGAACAGGTGATAGAACTGAAGAAGATACTGAAGGCCATCATGGATAAATACGGCGCGCTCTTGAGCAACTCTCCATTCTTTGTGAAAAAGATAGCAGAATATTATCAGGATAATAAGATGCCGAAAGAGGCATGTTATGCAGGTTTACAGGAGATACACATCTATCCGGACGGTACAGTGTCCACCTGCTGTTTTCTTCGCGGCACACAGTCCGTTGCGGATATGGATCTTAAAGAGATCTTATCCGGCGAGGGCTTTAAGGATATATTAAATAAAGCAAAGAACAAGGAGTGCGCCGGCTGCTGGTCGCCGCCCGTCCATGAATACAACCTGCTCTTTAAGCCGCTGGAATTCGCAAGCGGATTAAAATTAATAAGAACATTTTTGAAATGGACAAAGGAAGAACCTATTGAGAAAGTATAAGGCCGCGTTAATCAATCCCGGCAAGAATAAACAATTCTCCATGCAGGAACCGTTGAACATAGGCTTCATCGCCGGGTTTCTGGAGAAGCATGGCGTAGAGACCAAGATAATAGACGAATTGGCCGGCGCTGATGTTAAAAAAGAGGTCGTTAAATTCATGCCGGATGTTGTGGGCATAACCGCCACCACTCCTCTGGCCGAAATCGCGTATCAACACGCGGACATGTGCCGTAAGTTAGGTTTAAAAACTGTCATGGGCGGCGTTCACGCGTCGGTCATGCCGGAAGAGGCATTAGAACATGCCGACATAGTTGTCAAGGGCGAAGGCGAACAGGCGATGCTCGATATCATATTGAACGACATCACGCAGGGGATAATTTCGCGGCCATATTATAAAAATATAGATGAGATACCCAGGCCCGCATACCATCTCATGGACATGGATTTCTATCTCACGACAAGGGACAGGGTTCCTTATAGTACATCTTTATTTTTTGCGCCTGCCCGGTCGAAAGTTGCTTCGCTTTTGACAAGCAGGGGCTGCCCGCATTCCTGTAATTTTTGTCATAACAGCTGGAAAGGCATGCCATACAGAAATAATTCGCCCGAACGCGTTGCTGAAGATGTGAAGTATCTGATCGATACATATCATATCGACGCGCTCTTTTTTTGCGACGACAATCTATTCGCCAACAGGCCTTCATTAAAAAAAATCTGCTCTCTGATGGAAGAGCGCCGGATCAATATTGCGTGGGGATGCAATGCCCGCGCCGACAGCGTGGACCCGGATACCTTGCGCCACGCGAAAAAAGCTGGATGCCGGCAAATAACATTCGGTTTTGAGAGCGGCTCGCAAAAAATTTTGGACAGACTGGATAAAAAAACAACAGTAGAAACAAATAAAAAAGCCGTAGAGCTATGCAAGGAGGCGGGGCTTTTGTGCGTATCCACTTTCATGCTGGGCAATCCGGATGAGACAGCCGAAGATGTAGAACTTACGAGAAAATTTATTCTAGAAAATGACATTGATTGTATCGGGCTATGCATCACTACGCCTTATCCGGGAACAGAGCTTTGGAGATGGTGCCAGGAGAGAAGATTTATCCCTGAAAATATTAAATGGTCCGATTTTGTGGCGGATGTTTCGCCTATACAGGTGAGCCAGTATCTTAAGCCGGAACTTGTTAAGAAGTACAGGGGCAAGATATATCTGGAATTTGCGTTAAAAAAGAGGCATTTTGTTGACCTGCTTAAAGTGTCTTTAAGACATCCGTTAAAAACGATAAAAAAGGTATCTTCAACATTTCGGCATCTATGGTTTTCCTCTTGACAAAGCCTGCTTTTATGCTATATCTTATACAATAGAAGCCAAATCATACATACATAACAAGTATATGGGAATAGATGAGTTATTATAAAGTGCTGGGGTTTGAAAAGGAACCGTTCTCCACGAGTCCTGACCCTGATTTTTTTTATTTATCCCGCGAACACGAGAGTGCCCTCACCAATATCATCGTAGAGCTCAGGCTCAGACGAGGGCTTTCTGTAGTATTGGGCGACATCGGCACAGGCAAGACCACCTTATCCAGAAAACTTATTCAGGAATTGAAAGGCAGGGAAGATTTTATTTTCCAGATCGTTCTTAATCCTTCCTTTGACAGAGAAGACACCCTTCTTATGACTCTGGCAAGAAATTTTGAGATAGAAGTTACAGGCGGCGCCGGACATGTTTCGCCAGAGCCTTCCGCGTCCGACATAATGGAGGCCATGGAGAGTTTTCTCTTTCAAAAAGGCGTGAACGAAGGCAAGATAGTGACGCTTATAATCGATGAGGCGCAAAAATTGAATGAAAAGTCCCTGGAAGTTTTAAGAGGACTTTTGAATTACGAGACGAATGAATTTAAATTGCTGCAGCTTGTGCTGTTGGGCCAGTTGGAGCTGCATTCAAAAATAATGAATATCCCGAATTTTTTTGACAGGATCAGCTTTAAATACAATCTTAATCCTTTGGACATTAATGAAACGAAGGAGATGATAGAATTCCGAGTCAGGCAGGCTGGTTATAAATCCAGAATGTATCTATTTTTGGATGATGCGATCAGGGAGATACACAAATTCAGCAGAGGTTACCCCAGGCAGATAACGATGCTCTGCCACAGGGCGCTGAAAAATTTGGTCTTGAAAAATAAATCCGTCGTAGACGCGGCGCTCGTTCACGAGATGATGGACGAAGAAATAAAATCAGGATGGTACAGGAAAGATCTATACCCCCAGAAAAGCGGCTACTGAATTTAATAGAGGGGAATAATGAGAACGCCGTTCATGCCCATGCCCAGAAGATCAGGCATCAGGGGTTGACCCTGGTTTCTCCGGGCGCGTGGATCGGGAGGCTCTTCTTTCTTAGGGATAATTTTAAAAAATGGTTTGGTTCGGGGTCAAATCAATTAAACATCAGGGCCTTAAATATAATACTGCTTATCCTGATATGCGTCCTGGTAATTTATTTTGCGGCAAACATGTTTTCATCGATAGTTAATATCACCGGGATGGCAAATTTAAGATTATCGGAAAAGGTAGGCAACGGCGCACAGCTCACCGGTCAGATGCCGGGTATCGGTAAAGGCGCGGAATATTATTTGGGCAAGATATCCCAACGGGATATCTTTAAAATGGTGCCGGAACATACTGTAGCGGGGGAATCCAAATCCAGCGAGGCCGTTTCAAAGGCAGCTGAAGCGGCAAGCCGTTTTAAATTGGTCGGCATATCGTGGTCAAAGAACCCGGATGCCATGATAGAAGATACCCAGGCGCTCAGGACTTTCTTTGTAAAAATAGGGCAGATGATGGGCTCGTCCGCAAAGGTGCAGGCCATCCTTAAGGACAGGGTTATTCTGCTTTATAACGGCGAAGAGGTAGAGTTGAGATGAGACGCGCATTTGGCACATTTTTTTTAGTATTAGTTTTTTTTCTACTCTTCGCGCGCCAGGCTACGGAAGCGGAAGATATCGCTCAGGCGGTGCCCGACGCGGCGGCTCAAGCGACCCCAGCGCCGACACAGGTGCCAAGCGATCTAATAGCTGGCGGCATGGAGGGCAGGGTTTCTCTGGACCTGCGCAGCATAGATGTGGTGGAGGCGCTTAAATTCCTGGCGATGAAGGCGAGCGCCAATATCATAGCCACTAAGAATGTTGCCGGCAGGATCACTCTCATGGTTGAGAATGTCCCGGTCAAGGATATATTCGATATCATGCTCCGTTCAAACGGCCTGGCTTACATTAAACAGGGCGAGATATACAATGTCATGACCGAAGATGAATATAAGGCGATGCTTGGGAAAAAATTCTCGGATATAAGGAAGGTCAAAATATTCAGGCTTAATTATACTATCCCCGATCAGGCCTTTATCATGCTTGACGCCTTGAAAAGCGATGTTGGGAGGGTGATTGTTGAGCAGGATTCCGGGACCGTCCTGATAATGGATACTCCGGAGAGATTGGAAGCAATTGAAAAAACGATGAGCAAGATGGATCGAAGAACTCCCATTGAGGTCTTTAACCTTAAGTATGCAAAGGCCAAGGATGTGGAAGAATATTTAAAGACTAACTTAGACGTCAAAAAAGTCGGTTCAGTCAGGGCAGACGAGCGTTCAAACCAGATTATAGTCCAGGCATTACGGGGCAGGATGGAAGACGTCAGGATGCTAATGCCGTCTTTGGACAGAAAAACCAAGCAAGTCCTGATCGACACTAAAATAGTAAAGATTAAACTGTCCGATCAGCTTACGCAGGGCATAGAATGGGAAGGCCTGGCGGCCGCGGGGAAAGATCTTGGTATGATGTATCTGGGCTCTACGCCGCTCGGTGTTTTGTCGAACGCTGTAACCGCCGTGGGAGCGGCCCAGGCGACGAGATTTTCATATTTGAACGATAATGTGGGCACATCAGGCGTAGGCACTTATCCATTCGCCCCCAGCACTGCGAGAAGTCCGGTAGGCCAGGGTCAAATGCACATAGGTTTGATAAGTTCAAGGCAGGATCTGGACGCTTTTATCAAATATGTGCAGACCTTAGGCAAAACGCAGGTCATTTCCAATCCCAAATTGGCGGTGATAAATAATCAGGAAGCGCGCATACATGTGGGCGAACGCCAGGCATATGTTACCACCACAACCACAACGGGCCAGACATCCAACACAATATCCGAGCAGGTCAATTTTGTCGATGTCGGCATCCAGTTAGCTGTAACGCCTACGATAAACGACGATGGTTACGTTACCATGAAAGTAAAGCCGGAGGTATCAAGCGTGGTTAATACGCTTAGAACGCCTACTAACAATCTGATCCCGATAATCGATACATCTATGGCGGAAACCACGGTAATGGTCAAAGACGGCACCACGATCATTATAGGCGGATTGCGCAGTGATTCCAAGACATCTAATTTTGATCAGTGGCCATTTTTGGGTAACCTGCCGATAATCGGCAACCTTTTCAAAAACGGCACGGGCAAAACCGAAAGGACAGAATTATTAGTCATAATGACGCCTTATATAATAAGTGGCGATAAATTGGTCACAGGAGACGATAGGTTTGTCGAGAGAGCGCCGGGGAAAAAATACGAAAACTACCAGTCGATTACAGAAGAGACAGGCCTTAAATCGTTGGAAGGTCCTCCGGAGGAGAGGGTAAAATCCTACCGGGAATATTCGGATACGGTGGGCCTAAAAGAAGGCCTGATACCAAAAGATGAGGTGAGGTTAAAAGATGAACAAAATTAAATTGATGGTTGTTGCCGTAGTCGCGCTGGCAGTGGTCGAGGGCATAGGGCTGGCCTATTTCGCAAAAAGGACGCACGATTTGTCAGGGAAGGCGCATAAGCTGGCGGATATAGAACCTGCTTATGAGAAATTAACGAATAAGCAAAATGACCTTCTCAGAGAGAATGAAGCGATGAAAGAGGATCGAGCCAATCTGATATCGCGGGCAAAGGAACTGTTATCTCAGAGCGCAAAAGCAAAGGAGACGGAAGAATCGTTGGCGAAGTTGATCCCGGAGAAGAAGCAGGCCGAGGACGATAGGGATAGGCAGCAGGTGCAGGGGCTGGCTCTCGAAGGCCAGATAAATGCGCTCCAGAACAATCTTGATAAGGTCATAAAGGAAAGGGACAGGTTGAAATTCTCGCCTGAACGGACCGCCAAGGAAGAGCTTATAAAGAAATTAAAAAATGACCTCACCGTGTTACGAAAGGCTCATGGCAGAGCGGCGGCCGAAGCAAAAAAGGCTGAGAAAGAAATAACTACTTTTAAAAACCGCGAAACTAAATTAAAAGATGAGAAAGCGCGCCTGATGAATGAGCTGGACAAGTATAAGAAGAATTACGCCGAAGCGGTCATGAAGAACAAGTCATTTGAGCGCGAGCTAAAAGATATGCCTAAAAAATTCTCAGAACTTGCCAGACAAAATTCAGTCCTTGTAAAAGAATCCGCAAAGGTGCATTACAACATGGGAGTCTTCTACACAAAAAATAAAGAGTACACCCGGGCCATACCTGAGTTTGAAAAGGCAGTGGATCTTAATCCCGACGATGCATACGCTCATTTTAATCTTGGTTATATATACGCGGAATATTATGTGGACCGTAAAAAAGCCGTAGACCATTTCAGGCATTATTTAAGGCTAACCAAAGAAGACGATAAAGACACGGACTGGGCAAGGAAATATATAATTACCTGGCAGGCATACGAGGGTAAAGACCCGATTATGTAATGATGAGGAAACTGACAGCTCTTTCCATATTTTTTATTTTGTTCTTTCTTAAACCCTGTTTTGGCGAAGAAGCGGTAAAAAACTCGCCGCAGTACGTCGGCGAGTTTTTCGGCATCAAGGTCCCGGAGAAGAACCATTTTTTTATAAAAAGCGCTCTTACCGTATTCGGGAACAGGTTCGGATCACAGCCGAAGAATGCCATAGAGGAGGAGAAGTGCGTATGGGACCAGTTACTGCTTTCATTCGAGGCGTTCCGCAGAAACATCAATGTCAGCCAAAAGGATGTGGATGGGGAAGTTCTTAAGATCCTTCAGGCGGATAAGGTTGGCTTTGACAGGAAAAAGGATCCGCCGGCCTATGAAAAGTGGGTGAAGGAGAAGACGGGTGAGCCGGCGAGGGTTCTGGAAGAGCAGATAAGACACTTTTTGCAAGTTGAGAAACTTCGCGCAGAGATCATGGAGTCGATCAGTGCTGCCGTCACGATAAAAGAGGCGTGCCGGGAATTTATGGATGAACGTAGTATGCTGAGTGTGGAGTTCGTCCGGTTTACCGAAAAGAAAGAAGCCGATAAATTCTACGATAGCGCGAAAAAGAATTCGCGCTTTTGGGATAAAGAAAAGAAGAAGCGCCCGGGAGATTTTAAGGGCATGGGCGCCGTATCGCTTGTATTTCTCATGGATATATGGAAATTTCCCAGAAGAGCCGTATATGATATGATGCGTGTGAAACAAGGGTCGATCTACCCGCCTGCCGATGTTTTTGAAGGTTATGGCGTATTCAAGGTTCTGGAACAAAGGGTTGCCAACAAAGCGGATTTTGCCAAATCAAAAGCTTACTATTTCGCAAAAGTAAAAAGGAGAAAAAAATATGAGGGTCTGAACAAATGGTTTGAGGAGCTAAAGAAGGAAGCGAACATAAAAATCTATAAGGAGGGGATGCAAAATGAGTAAAAAGGTTTTAGTTGTTGTGGGTCTGGTGTTTTTATTTGTTTATGGGTTGGTATTGGCCGGTGATCTGCACGCCAGGATAAGCGAACCGGCAGATCCGAGAGCGGCCATGGAAGCCGCGAAGACAAAGGCCAAAGCGCTTTTGGCGGCGAAGGAATGGACAGTGTATGTTACCCCGGAAGTTGGCGGGGGCGGAGTAGAAATGGACGTGCTTACCTTCACTGACATGCAGGTATTGAGCCAGAATCTTGCGGCTAAGGGGTACCCCGGCTCCAATTATGATATTCATTTTGACGCTGACGGCACGACTGTATGGGAAACGATGAAAACGGATCTTGCTACCATGAATAAGGTATTCGTGAGAGGCGAAATGTCAAGGGCAGGAGATATGAGAGGCGCGTTTTATATGAGGCCGAAGAAGGGCAATCAGACCGGATTTGCGTTTTCAACGGTCATGCCTCAGGCGGCATCGGCAGTGGGGGTGACAGAGACAGTTGTGACGCAGACATCGACTAAGAAAAGCAGAAAGTAATACGGCTTATAAATGGGTGGACATGAATAAAAGAATACCACCGGGATGATGAGGTCATAATACAATATCTCTACGGCTATCCCGGTTCCATAGACTTGGATTTAACCAAGACGTTCGCTATTATCTGCAAGAAGTGGCGAGGGGCAACGATATTTTGAAAGAAGGCCAAGATGGATAAAAAGGCAGTCTTTATAATTGCGGTTATAGCGCTGTTTTTTTGTGCACCCATTATAGTGTTTGCGCAGAAACAGGAGACAGTAAATAAAAAGAAGGTAATGAGACGCTCCGAAGGAGAAGTAGCCGGGACTATCAGCGGGATCGGTAGAAACTACATATCTGTTATTTATGGACAGGATCAGGAAAAAGGTGCGGAGTATGAGGTATTGCTACCCATAACAAGCGATGTCCAATTTGAGCATAAAAAAAGTTTAAAAGATTTTGCGATAGGTGATCAGGTTGGGGTCGTATATGAGGATTTGTCAACAGAAGACGCTAACAAAGAACAAAAGATAGAGCGAAGAGTTAAGGTGATCAGCTTTGTAAGGCCGGGGGTGAAGAAGCGCGACCAATCAAAGCCTCCCGAAGAAGGAATCCAATAACTTTGTCGAAACGGTCTGCGCGAAATTGTTTTTGGTGTTTATTTTTACTGGTAGCGGCAGCTATTTTATTTATTGCCAGTAAAAGCGATGCCGCATTACAGATCAAGAAGGTCCTAAGAGGTTCTACCACACTTGCCACTACCGTAGGTTCGACGGTTATCTCGATCGGAGATACGGTAGATACAAGCAAGTCCATTAACCTAATAACCTCCAGTAATAACTATAATGCCCCCGGCGATTCTTACTTTTCATCAATGTTTGACGACTCGTCACATCTTTTGATCCAGCGCGGCCTGGCTGATGACAATGACGCTACCACCGCGACGGTAAACTGGCAGGTAATTGAATTTGCCGACGGCGCGACCGTGACCGAAGGCAGCACCTCTTTGAGCGACCTTACCAAGGTAGTAACTCTACCCACATCTTTAAATGCCACCCGTTCTCTCGTCATCCTGACCGGACTTTTTGAAAATTATTATTTTAACCTTGGAAACCAGAATGCGCGCGCTCAGTGCGCGAGAAACGATGAAGTCTGGCAGGCGACGGCAAATATCACCAGTTATGGCAACGCGACAGCGCCGGCGAATGTCACCTTTCAGCGAAATGATAAGTATCTTGACGCAAGCACAAGCGGTATCATACCCTCTTTAGGGGTTTACTATCAGGTCGTGCAGTTTGATTCCGATGTAAATGTACAGCATGGTACGGCCGCCATAGCAAATGGCGCCAGTAGTAATAGCGGCGGTACCACGCCGAACCTGACGTCTGTCGATACAACAAAGTCCGCATTGTTCTTTACCACAAGAGCGCCGGATTCAGGTACCGGCACAGGTTTAGGTAATGAGTCGGATTACGTGGCCCGTGGACAGATAGCAAATGCCACAAACCTTACCTTTACACGCGCAGGCACCGCCGGCCAGGTCGATGTAGTATGGTATCTGGTGAGTTTTAATGACTCGACGTCGATACAAACCGGCACGGTAAACATGACCAACAGCACGGTAACTCAAAATCTTGCGTCATCAGTAGTAGTAAACAGGAGTTTTAGCGTAACATCGGTCTCAGCCGGGACAGCCGCAACGACCACATGTATGCCGGATGTTTTATTCCGTTACAACATTACAGGATCTAATATTACCGTTACGCGCGATGGCGGAACCTCGGCTGCGGTCGTGCCATATTTCGTCGTGCAGATGCCGGCATTAAAAGTAGTCAGCCCCAATGGCGGAGAGGTATTGCGCGTGGGCGATCCCACAACGATCAATTGGAGATATTCCAATGATGTCGCGGCTGACACAGTAAACCTCACAGCCAATACAGCTAACAGCACGACTATCAATGATTATACTCTGTCCATTAATAATACCATAAACGCCTCATACAATAACGCGACATATAGTTGGACAATACCAGAAAGTATCTCAGGCACTAATCTCATTGGCACGGCCGTAAGGATAGCGGTTAAAGATATTACAACCGCTGCAAATTACGACTATTCAAATGCCCCATTTGAGATCAAAGGAAACCTTACTTTAACTGCTCCTGTCGGCAGCGAGGTTTGGAAGACTGGCGAGACACATGGGATAAACTGGACAAGAAATGGTAATTTAAGCGCAAGTAACTTTAATATAACGCTATCGGCTGACGGCGGAGGCAACTGGACCGTCTTGAATAACAGCGCAACTCAGGCCGCAGTTGACCCTGACGGCGACGGGCTATGTACTTTTAATTGGACGATCTCGAATGCGGACCCCACCGGCAACACTGTTAAGGCGCGGGTAGCATGGTTGGGAGACGCGGAGAACGTATCCGGCACATCCGGTAATTTCAGCGTGAGAGCGAAGATAAACATTACAGCGCCAGTCGCAGGCGCCGGATGGTATGCCTTTGGTAACGGCTCGATCAACTGGACGCGAAACGGCACTTGGTCGCCGGATACAGTGAGCATATACTATAAAATTGGTGCGGGTAGCGAGGTGTTAATTAATAGCTCCGCCGGCGCCGGCGCCGGTACTTATGCATGGACAAATATCACCACTGATGCGATCAGCCCAAGCGCCAACACAACCTTTATAACTATAAAATCCAATGCCGATCCCACAAATGTCCAAAATACATCGGGAGGGTTTACCATATATTCTTATATCGGTGTAACGTATCCCAACAGCCAGAACATAGTGTGGAATGTTACAGGTTCGCAGAACATCACGTGGGGCCTGACTGGATCATTGCCGGGAGTAGATGTCTGGTACAATAATAGCGCAGGATGGGTAAAGATCGGGCACGACATTAGCGCAAGCGGCGGTCTATTTCAATGGGCCAACATCCCCAGCGAGTCAGTAGGCGAGAATGTCAGGATCAGAGTGTCTCAGAATACCACAGGGCCCGATCCCATTATCCCGTACGATGACGGAGATTATAATATAAGCATAAGAGGTAAGATCGCGATATCGTCTCCGACCACCGGGACTATCTTCAGTGTCGGCGACGAAGCTAACGTTAACTGGAATGTGACAGAACTGGGCGGCTCGGATAAGCTCACGATCAAATTTTCTAAAGCGGGTGATTTCGGTGATACGGTTACTCTTGCTACAAATCAGACCGCGACAAATAACACATATCTATGGTCTCCGGTGCCCAATGATATTACCAACGACGCCAAGGTACGCTTGGAATGGGAAACTAATACAAGCGTTTATGATATCTCCAACAAATTTTCCATCAAAGGCAAGTTGAATCTCACCTCGCCCAATTCCGGAACCTATTACATAAACGGCACGATGCCGATAAACTGGACAGCCACAGGGACGGTCGGCACGGTAAAATTAAATTATACTGCGAACAACGGGTTAGATGGTTATAACCATTCCATCTCTAATTCCACCGGAGGCACAGATTTCAGCCAGAACGGGACGTATACTTGGAGCATAGACGACAGCCAGGAAATAGCCGATAAGGTAAAGATAAAAGTTTATTCTAAAACGGATCCGGAGAACGTTTCAGACGCATCGGATAATAATCTGACTATAAGAGGCGGCTTGAATCTAACATCGCCGGACGGCGGTGGAGTATGGCAGGTGGGGGCGCCTCAGGTTATAAGCTGGACGAGAGACGGCACGAAGTTGGGTAATGTCAGCATAACCTACTCTGTCAATAACGGAAGCAATTATAACGGCACGGTCATAGCAACTGTGGATTCGGGTAATTCTCCATCCGACGGTCAATTTCATTACACATGGCCGGCTGTTGCCGATATGATAACCAATCCGAGCCAGCTATGTGATCAGGTGAAGATAAAGATCGCCTCGTTAACGGATCCGACAAATACGAAGGATGCGTCTCTGCAGCCGTTTTATGTGGTTCCGCGTATCACGGTTACGCGGCCCGATGTCTACAACAGGACATTTCGCGTGGACAGGAACGAGAGCGTGACCTGGACTACCGAGGGTACGCTGGACATGGTCAATATATCTTTCTCCTCAAATAACGGCACGAACTGGTCTGTAGTGAACGGGTCTTGTCCAAATGTCGTGGGGAATAATAGCTACACATGGAAGGTGCCGAACAGCCTTTCCAGCAACTGCAAGATAAGGGTGTGCAGTTATTATGACAACAGCACATCGGAGGCCGCGTCACAGAGTGTTAATTTCACAATAAGGCCGGAGATAGAATTGGTGCACCCCCTTCTCAATGAGAACGCTACGGTCGGCACAATCTACCAGGTCCAATGGATATCGCATGGCACCACGAACGAAGTGAATATAAGCTATTCCAATGATAGCGGCGCTTTGTGGTACTACATAGGGAACAATCTTACCAGTTCCACAAGTATTACCAATACCTTTAACTGGACTGTTCCCGACGATATGAGTAGAAATGCTCAAGTTAAGATAGTCGGCACGACCGATCCGACCATACTTAACCAATCGCAGGACTTCCACACCATCGGATACATAAACGTAACAGCGCCTGCTGCCAGCGCTAATGTCAAGGCAAATTCCACGGATGCTCCCATAAGATGGGCATATAACGGCAGTAAGATGAACAAGGTAAATATTGAATATAGCACAGCCGGCACAGGCGGGCCATGGAATACGGTTGAGAGTAATGTGACCATTACGCAAAACGGAACCTATGCGTGGAGTCAAAACTCTCCGCCATCCAAGTCGAGCAACGCGAGGCTGCGTATATATGATGTAAATGAAACATCCAGCCTCGGCATATCAGGGCAGTTCAACATCGTCGGGAATCTCAGGGTGATGTCGCCTGACGGCACTGAAAACTGGGATGTTGGTTCAAGCCACTATATAAGCTGGGCTCAGGATGCTGTTAATCTTGTGAATATCACTTATTCCAAGGACAACACCACATGGTTGAAGATAGACGATGCTGCCGATAGCCCATACAGTTGGTCAATATCTTCTACCGAGAATGTGTCCAATACATACGCCATAAAATTGGTTGATGATACCAATCCTAGCGTAGTATATGATGCTTCGAACAATACTTTTGCGATATTGCCTAAATACAATATCACAGCCCCTGAGAACGGCAGCGTAGTCATAGCTGAAGAGCCATATACGATAACATGGAACAGGACCGGCACGGGCCCTGTAGGCAACATAAGTTTAAAATACTCCATAGACGAAGCTCATATCACATGGACCGATATAGGTAATACGTCAGCCCTGGATACTTCATACTACTGGTCAAATGTCCCGCCTGACGCGTTATCCAATACATGTAAGATACGCATCACTTACCTCAATAATACCAATGCAACTAATGATGGTGAGAACGAGTTCTATACAAGAGGTAAGCTCGTCGTTACCTATCCCAACGGCACGGAGAAGGGTGCGAGCGCCTGGCAGGTAGGAGATCCTCACGCGATCAACTGGACAAGGCAGGGCAATATACAGAATGTCAACATAACCTATTCCTGGAACAATGGCACCAATTGGACCGTGCTTAACTCGAGTGTTCCTGCCTCCGATTCAGGCTATAGCTGGAACATAAGTTTAAATAGCACAACCACTACGCAGGGCAAGATAAAGGTGGAAGACAGGAATAATCCTGGCGTAGTCTTAGGCATATCCAACGGAACATTCGAGATCAAAGGTAAGCTTTATGTAGTACATCCCAACGGACCGAGTGATATCCTCACATACAAAGGATCCAACTACAATGTTGAATGGGATGTGCACGGCGGCATACCGAAGGTAGACCTGTGGTACTCCAAGAATAACGGCTCTGACGGCTGGAATAATCCTATAATCTCCAACATAACGGCAGGCGATAAATCCTATTTATGGCCTGTGCCTGATTCAATCGGGTATAACCTGAGCGTCAAGGTAGTGGATCACGACGACTCCACGGTCTATGACATATCCAACAATACATTCCCGATAAAGGGTTCAATAGCTCTATTGGCTCCCGTTGGCGGCACAGAAGAGTGGCTCGTAAGAAGCAACCAGACCATACAATGGAACACCACAGGCACGTATCCCGGCAAGATAAACATATACTTCTCTGATAATGGCGGGAACTCCTGGGCATACCTGACGGAGGTAAACCCCGGAAGTGACGGCCAGTTAGTCAACTACTCCTGGGATCCTGTATGGGATAATATAACGACAGGAGCTAAGATAAGCGTCAACACCACTGCAGGCAGCTCTTTAGTAGACGTAAGCAGCGCGTCAACTAACTTCACCATAAAAGGTATGGTAACAGTCGCTAAACCATACACTTCAGAAATACTCTACGCAAATGAGTCCTACGACATAAAATGGAACTCTACAGGAACAGTAAACCCGGTAAAGATAGAATATTCAGTTGATGGCGGAGCCTGGACACCCATAAACAATAGTGCGACAGGAGGAGATGGTAATTACAGGACGTATACGTGGAGCCCGGTACCGGCCGGATTAAATACCGAGAGCCTAAGGATAAATGTATCTGACGCAAGAGCCGCCTTCAAGAACACGGTATTCAATATATCCAATACGGTACCGGCGAGGCCCAGGATAAATGTCACGGTGCCTGCGACCAATGATTATATTACCGCTAATTCTACCAATCAACCCATAAATTGGACATATACGGGCACAAGCATAGACCATGTTAATATTACATACTCCACAACCGGCACCGGCGGCCCATGGACAGTGATAAATTCAAGTATATCCGTAGGATCAAATGGCCTTGGCGGAACATTATGGCTGCCATACGTCCATAAGACCTCTACCACAGATTCGGCTGTAATAAGGATAGCAGATGTCAGTAACCCCAACGCCAAGGGAGAAAGCGGACTCTTCAATATCATAGGTAATTTAAAGCTGGCCTCTCCGAATGGCAATGAGAGTTGGGAAGTCGGTTCAAGCCACTATATAGAATGGAGCAAGGACGCCATAGGATTGGTTAACGTAAGCTATTCCAGGGATAATACCACCTGGTATAACCTGACAGAGACCACAGATACATTATATAGCTGGGACATACCCAGTAATGAGGTAGTTTCTAACTCTGTTGTGGTCAGAGTAAGAGATAAAAATGATCCGAATAGAGTCACAGATACATCAAATAACACATTCGCCGTAATACCAAAATTCAACATCACAGCTCCTGAGAATGGAAGCGTCGTTTACGCTGAAGAGCCATGCACGATAACATGGAACAGGACCGGAACAGCGCCCGTGGGTAACGTATCGCTATCATACTCCA
>Ga0105164_10000259_pt1 | contig 39365 bp, 44 predicted proteins | sample VDWuncwatermetaG_FD_89674 | JGI IMG/M metagenome (GOLD analysis project Ga0105164, IMG submission 89674) | Wastewater microbial communities from Netherlands to study Microbial Dark Matter (Phase II) - VDW unchlorinated drinking water | ecosystem: Environmental > Aquatic > Freshwater > Drinking...
AATGAAACAAGGTCAACCACAAATCTTGAGGAATCAGGGAAACTTTTTCTTATCCAAGATAAGTCATCCTGGCTTAAAAGAAGGATTTTATCTTTATTTTCCACCAAATATTTTACCCTTTGGAAGACCTCGTCTTTTTTGATCTTATTGCCGAATTTAAAATCATCTACGTAGACAAAGACTTTCTTTATTCCCCGCAAAGTCTTCCCAAAACCCTCGTGTTCTTTTTGCGTGGGATCCTGAATGCGCGCTATCATATCCAGACTCAAAATATCTTTATCTGTGACTGCCAAATTCTGTAATTGTTCATGGACATAAAAATGCTCTAAGGTTAAACCGATAAACTGAGAATAAAATTCCTTTGTTTGAAGCCGCTCTTTTTCCATGGACGGCAGTTTTTGATAGTAAAATTCACGCATCCTGCCGTCTAAATCGAAAGCAAACATCAACTGTGAATTGTCTGCGCCGGGCCAGCCCTGATTAGCTCCAAAGACCCAGCCGATTCTATCCGGGCCTTTTAAGATCTCATAAAAAACATAGGGTATGTCCTTAGTTTCCCAGATGGGATCCCATTTATCACCCAGCCGTCTTTCTAATTCCTTATATAAGGCCTCTGAGCCTAAACCGCGGCTCTCACCTACCTCATCGGTCCGCATAAATTCCGTGCGGTAGTTTGTCCTGTCCGGGAAAAGACGCAGGGTATCCTGATCCGGGTTATTCAATTGACATGGCACAACCTGAGACTGAGAAAATGCGTTTGATTTAATCAGGATTAAACCGGCTAAACTCATAATAACAACCATACTTAATCTTTTATCCATACCCCCCCCTACCATTCAAACAACCCGCCGCCCTTCTGGCCGTAAAATAATAACCCTATCCAGGTATCTTTTTTGCCGAAAACAGTGCTAAAATCCCGCGAGACCACGAACTGGAGATTATAATTGGCTGAGAAAATATAACTAAGCCCCCATCGCACTGTAGTATCTGAACCTCTATTGTCAGGATGATTTATGTTCTGCGTTAAATTCTCTCCCTGCAGGTAAGCAGACCAACGGTTATTTTTACCTAAGGCATATTTTAGTTCAAAAAATTGTCCTAAGACACCCTCTTTCTTGGCATCCTCACCACCGGTAATCTCAAATCTTACGCGCGCCGGGCCAATTATTTTCTGGCCGTCAATGCCGGTGCGCCATCTCTGAACAATGTTACCGTTAAACTTCTCGGCCTTCTCATCCATATCCCAACTGCGTAGCCGATCAACACCCATGGGATCGAAAATTTTGCCTGCCAAGAATGATATGCCTAACCAATCGTTAAGATGTTCTCCGATGCGGGGGGTTGAAAGTTTTCCCGCCAGCGCAAAATTATTATCCCTCTCAAAGTAATCCATTCCTGAACCTCGGGTTAGGCCTAATTGATATTCCAATAAATCATTCTGTCCTTCAAACGCAACTCCCCAATCTCGGTCTAAACCGATGAATTCCATTGCCGGGCTTTGTAAAAGAGTGCCATGCGTATCAATCCAGGGCTGGATTCCATAAGGCACATAGAAGTGGCCGACTCTTACATTAAGCATTGGCGGTAAAGCGCGCAGGCGCAAATAAGCATTATGCAATTCTACCTTGAACTCATCGGATCTATCTGTATATTCACGATTCATCTTTTGACCATAAGCGAACTGGTCATTATAATAGGCAGCCCTGAATTGCACATTCATATCGCCGATTTGGCCATCGGGGCCGGAGAAAGTGCCGAAGAGAATAAAACCGGCTGAATTCCTTCCCTCTGTTTGCCCTAAGTCAAAGGAATAGCGGCCGGAAAGATAAATTTCTTTATAGAGGATATAATTTTTAGTATCGGCCAACGCCTTAACTAAATTTATCAGGTAAGGTTTGCGCTCAGCTGTTACCTTGGGTTTCTCTAAACCTTTATCGATTTGATCAAAAATATCGTCATCCGGCCGCAAGGCCGTAGTTTGGTCTCCAATAGCCAAAGCCACCGCTAAGGCGAAATTGTTGCTCATAAATACAGTTAAAAATATGCTTAAAAAAATCCCTTTTTTAAAACTCATAATCTTCTAAATTTGGCAATCAGTTCCAGGAGTTCATTTATCTTTTTCTGCTTTTCTACTTCTGAATTACCTTTTAACGCGCCGATTACGCAGCCTTCAATGTGTTTGCGAAAAATCTTATCTTCAATTCGCAATATCGCCCCTACTACAGAATGTAATTGTGTAATAATATCCACGCAATAGCGCTTTTCTTCGATCATGCGCTCTATGCCGCGGACCTGGCCTTCGATCTTTTTCAAAAATTCCAATTGTTCTTCGTGGGTAGTTAGCTGCTTCATTCTTTATCTGTCCCTCTTTCAATTAAGAGTATACCATACCCCCCTACCCTATGTCAAGAAAAAAAATTAACCGAAAAATTTCTCGCCCTGGGCCCAGTTTTCCCCGCTGACCTCGTCAATCACTAAATAGGTATATTCCTTGGGCTTTCCCGCTACCTTTAGAAGCGTATCGGAGAATTCTTTGGCGATCTTTTGTTTCTGGTCCTTGGTTAATTTTCCAACAACCTTTAAATTAATAAACGGCATAACTCCCTCCTGTCCACAAGGACACACCCGCGCAATTCCGATAAGCGCGGGGTGCTACTTTGATATTAAAAATATCCCGATATTTGCCAGAAGATTAGGAAAAATATTTATCCGCCTGTTACCGTTCAGGAAAGCTCGCTGCCCGATATTGATCTTATTTTTCCTGCAGTATTCAAGAAAATCCGAAATACTTAAAAAATGCAGGTTGGGCGTTGAATGCCAGGTGTAGGGCAAAGAAGGCGTCACCGGCGCCTTGCCCTTAAAAAACAGGCGCAACCTGGCGCTAAGATAGGCGAAATTAGGGAACCCGACGATAACTTTTTTGCCGACGCGCAAGGCGTCAGTGAGCACGGTATCTACGCGCCTTATCTGCTGAAGGCTCTGATTTAATATCACGTAATCAAAAGACTTGTCCTGATAGTCGCTTAATCCCGAATCGATGTCCCCGTGAAAAACACTTAAACCTTTGGCCACGCATTTATGGATAGCCGATTCATCAAGTTCCACTCCCTGGACCTTGGCTTTTTTTCCTCGAGCTAAAGCAAACATCAGCTCGCCGTTGCCGCAGCCAAGGTCAAGGACTCTTGAGCCCGGCTCGACAATATCAACAATAACCTTATGATCCGGCCTGAGCGTATCAGATCTCATATCCCCTCGTCACATCGTAGCCGCAAAAAGTTTTGTCCAGAAAATGCTTCACTAAATGCGTCTCCTGCTCTACTTCCAGCAAAAACGCGTCATGGCCGTAAGTAGAATCTATCTGACAATAGGTCGCGTCTTGCCCCTTAACCTTAAGCTGCCGCACGATCTCCTGCGACTGATAAGGCGGGTACAGCCAGTCTGATTTAAAGGCGATGACTAAGAACCGCACATCAATATGCCTGTCTTTTGCTATCAACTTATCGCAGGACAAGTCAAAATAGTCCATGGCCTTGGTGATATAGAGATAAGAATTGGCGTCAAATCTCTTTACGAAATTATCGCCCCTGTAGCGAAGATATCCCTCCACTTCAAAATCAGCGGAGAATTTGTTACTATGGCTTTTTTCTTTGAGGCGCCGGGAGAATTTTTCCTCCATGGATTTATCGCTCATATAAGTGATGTGCCCGATCATCCGCGCCACAGCCAGGCCCCTTTCCGGGTTTTTGCCGCCGTAATAATTGCCGTTATTCCAGGCGGGGTCTGCCATCACTGCCTGCCTTCCTACTTCATCAAAAGCGATCTGCTGCGGAGAATGTTTTAGCGCGGTGGCGATCGGGATAGCGCATTGAATATGATTAGGATATGCCGCAACCCATTGCAGAGCCTGCATTCCGCCCAGAGAGCCGCCGATGACACAAAGCAATTTTTTGATCCCCAGATGGTCAATCAAGCGCTTTTGCGCCCGGACCATATCGGCAATAGTGATCACCGGAAAACTTAAAGCGTAGGGCGAGCCTGTTTTAGGATCTATGGAAGACGGCCCGGCGCTCCCCCTGCATCCGCCGATAACATTGGAACAAATGACAAAGTATTTTTCGCTATCCAGCGCTTTGGACGGGCCGATCAGATCATTCCACCATCCTGGATCCTTGTCGCCTTCATGGAACCCGGCGGCATGCGCGTCTCCGGAAAGGGCATGCTCCACTAAGATCGCGTTAGTTTTATCCTTATTGAGCAAACCATAAGTTTCATAAGCGATAGTAACCGGACAAAGGCTCTCTCCGGAATCCAGTTTGAGTTCATGGCCTGATTCGGCAAAAGCAAAATATTCTGTTTTGACAATACCTAAATCTTTTTGCTTCACGTTAAAAACTCCTGAAATAACCAAGTGGATAGATAGCGTTCTCCGGTATCCGGAAAGATCACCACAATTGTTTTTCCTTTTGATTCCTGGCGCCTTGCTACTTCCAAGGCCGCTTGCATTGCAGCACCACTGGAAATGCCAACAAATATCCCTTCCTGTCTTGCAAGTTTTCTTGCGACATCTCCGGCGTCATCGTTAGCAACTTTAATGATCTCATCTATAATTTTTATATCAAGGACCTGCGGCACAAACCCGGCGCCTATGCCTTGTATTTTGTGTGGCCCTGGTTTGCCCCCAGACAAAACCGGCGAGTCCAAAGGTTCTACGCCGATGATCTTTACGGAATGTTTTCTTTCCTTTAAAACCTCTCCCACACCGGTTATTGTCCCGCCGGTGCCGATGCCGGCTACAAAAATATCCACCGCCCCGTCCGTATCAGCCCAGATCTCTTCCGCGGTTGTCTTACGGTGTATTTGAGGATTTGCCGGATTATTAAATTGCTGGGGCATATAAGCATTCGGGGTATTCTTAACAAGCTCTTCAGCTTTTTCCACAGCGCCTTTCATCCCTTTGGCGCCCTCAGTAAGCACGATTTCCGCTCCTAAAATTTTTAATAACTGGCGCCGCTCCAGGCTCATAGTATCCGGCATAGTCAGGATCAATTTATACCCTTTTGCCGCGGCGACAAATGCCAGGGCAATGCCGGTATTGCCGCTTGTCGGCTCAACGATCACGGAATTCTTTTTTAACTTTCCGGAATTTTCTGCCTCCTCGATCATCGCCACCCCGATTCTGTCCTTAACGCTTGAGAGCGGGTTAAAAAATTCCAGCTTGGCCAGAATGGTAGCACCTATTCCTTGAGACAATTTATTTATCCTGACCAGCGGAGTGCGGCCGGTGGTCTTGGTGATATCTGCATATATTTTACTCATAGATAAACCTCCAATCTTATGGTTTGCCTACCGCAAACATAAACTCAAAAGTAAAAACTCAAAAGGAAAAAGTACAAGGAAAAAGTCAAAAGTGAATCTTAATGCTTAAATTTTTAAAGGTTTTACTTTTTTACTTTTGACTTGTACTTTTAACTTTTTACTTTTGACTTTTTACTTATTTTCTTAACGCCTGTTCAATATCCGCGATAATATCGTCAATGTGTTCTATACCAATAGAGAGGCGGATAAAATCCGGAGTCACACCGGTAGCTAACTGTTCTTGGCTGGACAATTGCTGATGCGTAGTTGTCGCAGGATGTATGGCCAGGCTCTTGGCATCCCCGACATTGGCCAGATGAGAGATCAATTCCAATGAATTAATAAATCTCTTACCCGCCTCTAATCCGCCTTTTATGCCAAAACCCAGGATTGCACCCGCACCCTTGGGCAGATATTTCTTGACCCGCTCTTTTTCGGGGCTGGAATCAAGCCCGGGATAATTCACCCAGGAAACACCGGGGTGTTTTTTCAGGTAATTTGCCACGGCCAGCGCGTTTTCAGAATGCCGGGGCATCCTCAGATGTAACGTTTCTAATCCCTGCAGGAAAAGAAAAGCATTAAAAGGAGACATTGCCGGGCCCAGGTCCCTTAAAAGCGTGACCCGCGCCTTGATAATATAGGCAATGTTACCCATCGGCTTTAATGCCTCCACAAAATCAATGCCGTGATAGCTCGGGTCGGGTTCGGCGATCAAGGGGAACTTCCCGTTCTTCCAGTCGAACTTACCGGAATCCACGATAAGCCCGCCAAGCGACGTGCCGTGCCCGCCGATGAATTTTGTCGCCGAATAAACTACAATATCCACTCCAAAATCAATCGGCCTTAACAGATACGGTGAAACGGTATTATCCAGAACAAAAGGGATCCCATTTTTATGCGCCACCTTGGATATGCCTTCCAGGTCAGCTACGTCAAGCTTGGGATTTCCTATTGATTCCGCGTACACCGCCTTGGTCTTAGGAGTTATCGCCTTTTGCAACGCATCCAGATCATTAGATTTTACGAACTTGACATTGATCCCCAGGCGCGCAAACGTGTAATGAAACAAATTATAGGTCCCGCCGTAAAGATTATCCGCCGAAACGATCTCATCTCCGGCCTGGGCAATATTCAGCAGTGCCAAAGTGATCGCGGATTGGCCGCTTGCTGCCGCAAGGCCGCCTACCCCGCCATCTAAAAGGGCGATCCTTTTTTCCAGGACATCGGTGGTGGGATTCATCAGCCGCGTGTAGATATTGCCGAATTCTTTTAAACCAAAGAGGTTGGCGGCATGCTCCGTACTTTTAAACTGATAGGAAGTGGTCTGATATATCGGCACTGCCCTTGAACCCGTCGTAGGATCCGCAACCTGCCCGCCGTGCAAAGCTAGCGTTTCGGTTTTCAATTTTGCGTCGATTTTAGTCATTTTAGCCTCCAATAAAATCTTTGATTTCTTTCTATACTATTATCCAACAGTTTATCCAAGCTCACAATATAAATTTTTCGCGTCCTCCTTCTTATCTAGCGCCCGTATCAGGCGCTAATCTCCTCTAAAAAATTTTCCATCCCTGTCTCCTCTATCAATTGGGCAAGCCTCTGCCTGGGCTTGGCGTTTTTTTTGAAAAATGCGACCACCCGCCCGACAAGGGATAAAACTTCATCCTCGCTGAAGACCCTTTCCAGCCTGAAACCGGCCCGCGGCGCGCGCCCCGCGCAACCGCCCAAATAGACCGCGAAACCCGGCTGTTTCGTCTCCGCGTTGATCGCGCCGTGTATGCCTATCTCAGAGGCCTGCGGCCGGGTGCAGCCATTGGGGCAGCCGGAAATGGCGATCTTAAATTTATGCGGCAGGTCCATTCCGCAGACTAAACCTAATTCTTTTTCTATCCTTCCATAAAGAGAAAAGGTGCCGACTAGCCCTGATTTGCACCAGTTATTCCCCGGGCAGACAGTAGTTGCCCTTAATCGCGGCCCCGAAGTCCCGATTTCGACGCCTGCAGTTTTAAGTTCCTCTTCGACCTTAACGATATCCTCAAATTTAATAAAAGGTATCTCCAGGCCCTGGCGGGTAGTCGCGTGCACAAACCCCCTGCCGAATTTCCCGGAGATCTCTGTCAATTTTTCAAGCTGCTCCCGGGTATAGACCCCCAAGGACATGCGGATCCTGAGCACAAAGAAACCATCCTGTTTCTGCCGTAAGAATCCCCGTTTTTTCAAACCATCATAATCAATATTTGCTTCTGCCATCTCATACCCCCCCGGATTCATACTTTATCCAATGCTTTCTCTGCGGCAACAAGAGTATCTTCTATGTCTTTGGCTGTGTGCGCGAAAGATAGAAAATTAGCCTCAAATTCAGAAGGCGCAAAATACACGCCCTGATCAAGCAGTTTTTTGTAGAATTTTTGGAAATGTTTTTTTTCATTAAATTTGATACTGAACATACTACCGCAATATTCGATCTTCAATTGCACCTTTTTAGTCTGCGTAATCCGCCTGAGCCCCAAAGCCAGATGCTCGGTCAGCTTGTCGAGCCGGGCATAATCGTTCTTTAATTTTTTTAAGGCCTTTAATGTGCCGAGCCCGGCCTGCATCACTATGGGGTTGCCGGAAAATGTCGATGCCTGATAAACCTTGCCCAACGGAGCCAAATGGTTCATGATCTTGCTGCTTCCTCCATACGCGCCTACCGGCAGGCCGCCGCCGATGATCTTGCCTAAACAGATCAGGTCCGGCTTGATACCGATCAAAGATGCAACTGTCCCAAAACCAAACCTGAAACCGGTGATCACTTCGTCAAAGATCAATAAGGACCTTGTTTCTTTGGTTATTTTCCTAAGCCCCAGAAGAAAGCCGCGGTTCAGAGGAATGACACCGTGATTACCCCCAACCGGTTCGACAATAACCGCCGCGATTTGAGCAGCATATTTTTTGAATACCTCTTTAACAAGCTCTATGTTGCCGTAAGGTGCGACCAGCGTGTCTTTGAGGAAATTATCCGGTACGCCGGCGCTGGCGGCAATTTTTAAGCTAGAGAGGCCCGAGCCTCCTTTTAAAAGCAGAAAATCCGCTGAGCCGTGATAAGAATTTTCAAACTTCAGGATCTTATCCCTTTTTGTAACCCCGCGGGCAAGCCTTATAGCGGACATAACCGCTTCGGTCCCCGAATTGACAAACCTTATTTTATCCACAAAAGGCACTGCCTGATGAATAATCTCCGCCAGTTCTACCTCCGGCTCATTGGTCGTGCCGAAATTTATGCCAAAACCGATTCTCTCTTTCAGGCCGGCGGCGATGTCTGCGCGCGCATGCCCTAAGATCGAAGCGCCCCAGGAAAGCACATAATCACTATAAACATTTCCGTCGTAGTCGTATATTTTTGAGCCCCTGCCGCTTTTAATCAGCAAGGGCCGGCATCCTGCGTACCGGAAACTGCGCACCGGGCTATCCACCCCGCCGACAAGATAGTGTTTTGCTTTGCTGAATAATTTTTTATTATTTGACCTCATTGAACCGCCTTGCATTATCTGTAGGGACAGGTTTGAAACCTGTCCCTACATTTAACCACCTGGCTATATCTTTAGCATGATAAGTAATAATATAATCCGCGCCCGCGCGTTTAATAGAAGTAATAATTTCTATAACCAAATTCTTTTCATCCCACAAACCCTGACGCGCGCCGAACTTGACCATTGAATATTCCCCGCTGACATTATAGGCGGCCAGAGGATAGGAAAATTTTTCCTTTGCCCGGCTGATCAGATCCAGATAACTTAGCGCCGGCTTGACCATTACTATATCAGCGCCTTCTTTTATATCATCTTCTATCTCTTTGAGCGCTGCCTGCGGCCGGGAATAATCAAGCTGATAGAGCCGCCTGTCTCCAAACTTAGGCGCGGAATGGGCGGCATTGCGGAACGGGCCGTAAAAATTGGAAGCGAATTTTGCCGAATATCCCATGATCCTAGTCTGGCCAAAACCGTTTTTATCCAAAGCTTTCCTGATTGCTCCGACTTGCCCTTTGGCCATTGCCGAAGGCGCAACCCAATCTGCTCCTGCTTTTGCATGCAAGAGGGCAATCTTTGATAAAACATCAAGCGTTTTAACGTTATCAATCGATCGACTGCGGATTTTTAAGACCCCGCAATGCCCATGATTGGTGTAAGCGCAAAGGCAGACATCAGTCATCACTATTAAACCCGGGAATTCTTCTTTAATCTTTTTAACCGCCCTAGCTACAATATTTTTATCTTGATAGGCGCCGGAACCTATGTTGTCTTTGCATTCGGGAATACCAAAGAGCAAAATTTTCCTGATCCCTAAACCGGCTGTTTCTTTAATATCGACCAGCAGCCTGTCTATGGAAAAGCGGAATACGCCGGGGAAAGACCTGATCCGCTGTTTTTTATTCTTTCCCTCTGCCACAAAATAAGGATAAATCAAGCTACTTAAACTTATGCCCATAGATCCTTTTTCCGTATCTGACCACTTCACCGACAATAAAGACCGCGGGGGCGCTTACGGAATATTTACCCGCCCTTTCCTCAATGTCCGCTAAAGTACCTGTGATTATCCTCTCTCGCTCTGTTGTGCCGCGTTCAATAAACGCGCAAGGGGTCAAGATGCTCCTGCCGGATGATTTAATCGCCTTGACTACATTTTTTATATTGGCCACTGCCATAAGATAGACTAGAGTGTCGCATTCAGGCGCGTCAATTCTTTCACCATTACTTTTCCTTCCGGTGAGCACTGCAACAGAAGTATATTTTCCCTTTCTGGTCAGAGGTATGCCGAAACTCTCGGGTGCGGCAAAGGCAGAAGTAATTCCGGAGACGATTTCGAAATCTATGCCCCTCTTTTTTAAATACACGGCCTCTTCTATGCCCCTGCTGAAAACAAAAGGATCGCCGCCTTTTAGCCTGGCCACAATTTTTCCTTCTTTTGCTTTTTTAAAGAGCAATTCGTTGATCTTCTTTTGTTCAAATAAATGCAGGCCGTCGCTTTTTCCCACACAGATAAGCTCGGCATTTTTCTTGGCAAACCTGAGCAGCTCTTTTGAAGCCAAAAAATCATAGAGGATCACATCCGCGCGTTTTAAAATGTTGAGCCCCTTAACGCTGATTAATTCCCAGTCCCCGGGGCCTGCGCCGATTATATATACTTTCCTTTTCCTATTTTTCATCTAAACTCCCGAAAACGTCCAGCAAGTCTTCCCTGTCTCTGCGTGTCTGGATAGCGAGCCTGCCTTGCAAAGGATGCGGCTCCATTATTTCCTCAGGAATGACCTCGGCGATCCTGTCTAAATACCCTAATCTGATCAAGGCGGCGTGTGCTACAATAATAGCGTCAAATTCCCCGTTATCCAGCCGCGCTAATCTTTCATCAATATTACCGCGTATATCCTTGACAATGAGATCAGGCCTGAAATTTAGCAAAGCACTCTCGCGTTTTCGACTGCTTGTGCCTACGCAGGCACCCAAGGGGAGTTTTTTTAGGCCGCAATTCTCCCGCGAGACCAAACACTCAAAAGGGCTGATCGATCGCGTTGTCGCCGCAATTATCAATTCTTGCGGAATATCCCCCTCCAGGTCCTTGGCGCTATGCACGGCCGCATCAATAGAGCGGTCAACGAGCGCCTGCTCGATCTGCCGGGTAAAGAAATCGCTGTTTTCTTTATCCACAAGAGAAGAAAACTTATCCGTATCCCCGTATGTCCAGATAGGGATTGTTTCTATATCAAGCTGCGGCAGGCGCCTGCGCACCTCTTCTACCTGCCTTAATGCCAGCGGGCTCGGACGCGCCCCGATTCTAATAACCTTTGTCATGGATAGCCCCTTGAAATGCCGCCAATCTATCTTCTATTAGATTAGAGGCCAACTCTATGCTCGCCTCTAATGACTTGTTGTGTTTGCTAAAAAGGGGTTCTAATGCATCGAGGTTATAGAGATATACGCCGCCTATCTCTCCAACCGCAGGCTCTACATCCCTGGGCATCGCAAGGTCGTATATGTACAATGGGTACCGGAGCCTTAGCGGAGTTTCAGCAAGATGCTCTTTCTTTAAAACATAATGCGGGCTCGATGTCGCGCCAATGATTATATCCGATTGAGCTATGATTTGAATAAGGCTACCCGAAGACAACGCCGCCCCACCCGAATATTCCGCCATTCTCCGGGCCTTTTGATGATTCCTATGCGAGACGAAAGTAAGATGCGCCCTGCCCGCCCTGTAACCCGCGAAAACTTCCGCAATCTTACCTGTTCCTATAATAAGGATTTCATATTTTTCTTTGCCCTCCATCTTTTTTTCTATATCATCGAATACAATTGCAGCAATATTATAATCGTGCTTGTTCAAATTAGAGGCAGCGCGTATCTCTTGCGATAATATGACCGCTTCGTCCCAGAGATCTTTAATGGGGCCCGGCACGGCGGTATTCTTTCTCCACGCATCAAGCTGCTCTATTATCTGCAATTCCCCTTTGATCTGCGATTCTAAACCGGAGGCTAACCTTAACGCGTGCTCGAACACACATTCTTTCTTGAATTTCACATATGCATATTTTGAAAAATCAGGAAAGTTTTTGAAAAATCCGGCAATATGAGCGGATGCATCATCGGCGTATTCGGCCATTCCATAAATCTCCAAGCGGTTGCAGGTAACAAGAACGGCTGATCCGCCGGGATTAGTATTTGCCCAGTAAACAGATACGGCATGCTGATGACGGTAGAGAGCTTCGCGCAGATCAATCGCGGCCCGCTTATAATCTATCCCTGTAAGATAAAAATACATCCCAATTCTCCTTTAAGAAATTCTTTAGATCCCTGCTTAAGGCCGGATCCCGGCCATGCGTGTATACGGCCACAGTAGCTTTATATTTAGAAAAAATTGCCGGAGAAATAAAACTGCTTAATTCGGCCCTATCTACGACATTAACCAATGCGCCCTGCTTTATTGCCCATCTGCTTATCATAATATTAACCGCCGCATCAGAAGTGGCTGCAATAATAAGGCCGGCGCCTTTGACATCCGAAGGCTTAATAAGCCTGTTGGCCCAGGTGATCTTACGGGATTTAAAGTATCTGCGTAACAACGGGGTAATACGCGGCGATACTACGCGGACTTGCGCGCCAAAACCAAGTAAGGTTTTTACTTTGCGCTCAGCAACCCGGCCGCCTCCGGCAACCAGGACGGTCCGTCCTTTAAGCTTTAGCGCAACCGGATAATATAATTCTTTCATCTCGTTTTACTGTGGTTAAAATTCAAAATATTGGCTGGTCGAAAAATACCTCTCGCCTGTATCCGGAAATACCGTCACTATTCTCTTGCCCTGTCCCAGCCTCTTTGCGATTATTAACGCAGCTACCAGAGCCGCCCCTGATGACGGACCGCAGAATATACCTTCTTGCGCAGCCAACAGCCTCGCTGTCTTATACGCATCAGCGTCGTTTACAAGCATGATCTCATCTATAATTTCCCTATTTAAGATATCCGGGACAAAACCGGCACCTATGCCCTGAATTTTATGCGCTCCTTGCTCTTTGCCGGATAAAACAGCACTTGTCTCGGGCTCTACCGCGACAATCTTTATCTGGGGGTTGTGCTTCTTTAGCGCTTCTCCCACGCCCGTGATGGTTCCGCCGGTACCCACTCCGGCAACAAATACATCGAGCCTGCCTCCGGTCTGCTCAAGGATCTCCCTTGCGGTAATCTCTCTATGCGCCTTGGGATTGGCCAAATGTTTAAATTGCTGGGGCATGAAAGAATATGGTGTTTTTTCAGAAATTTCCTCCGCTTTCTTTATTGCCCCGCGCATTCCTTGGCCGGCCGGCGTAAGAATGACTTCTGCCCCGTAAGCTTTCAGGATATATATCCTCTCAAGGCTCATTGTCTCCGGCATTGTGAGTATGCACCTGTAACCCTTGACCGCGCAGACCATCGCCAAACCTATCCCGGTGTTGCCACTGGTAGGCTCAATGACAACGGATCCGGGTTTAATGATCCCCTCCTGCTCAGCGGCTTCGATCATAGCGTAAGCGATCCTGTCTTTTACGCTTCCGCCCGGATTCAACGATTCTAATTTTGCGAGTATCTCCGCCGTATCAGGCCCCGGTATACGATGAATCCTCACTAACGGAGTCTTCCCGATCGATGCCAGGATACTGGAATCAATACCCGTATTGTATTGACGCATTGTGTCTCCTGCTGTTTATCTTTTAATAAACAATTGCAGCAAAAAATAGGCCATACCGGATGAAATCACCGGGGTGATTGCCCAAACAAAAAAAGTCCTTCGGGTTATACCGCGATCCCAGGTATATCTATGCCCGTCTTTTAAACAACTTATGGCAAAAATTGAAGCGATGTTCAACTGCACCAGGGATTGCGGCACACCCAAGACAGAAGCAAAAATAAGTAATGTTGCCGTAACAATTGAAACCAACGTGCTGGAAACTAAACCCAGAGGGACGATCTCTTTGCCCGCGGTCTCAAGCGTACCTGTCCCCAGGAGGGCAGCGCCCAATCCGAATAAGGGAGCGACCAACAGCAGCCCTGATCCGACATTTACCAATCCCGCGCCGTGAAGCGGCCCTACGGCATTGGCTACATTATTTGAGCCGATGGCAAAAGCAACATAACAACTGCTAACCAAACTAGACAACTTTATCTTACGGTGATTAGCAAATAACTTCTGATAAATATGCAGATTACCATGTCTGGGCGGATATATGCTCTTAAAGATCAATAAAGTCAAGCCGTAGGATAAGAGAGGTAAAATGATCCACATCGGCAGTATTTTTACCAACAAAACCTTAAGATTGAGGTGCTGAAAAAACAATCCGGCTCCTACGATCGCCCCTACCGTAACCTGGCTCGTTGATTGGGGGATCTTCAAAAGATTAGCCAGAAAAAGGCTCGATGCCGCGGAAAATAAAATTATTACCACAACATTAAAATCCATAAAACCCTGCGGCACCAGATCCTTGCCCAAGGTCAGGCTGACGTTTCTCCCCAATATCACCCCTCCCAGAATCACAAATATCCCGAATAACAACAACAGCTGTTTCTTCTTGATAAAGTTGCCTCCCCAGCTGGCGGCAAAAGCGGGTGCTACACCGCTGGCGCCCATATTCATCGCGAAGAATATGACTATTGCCGATAGAAGAATCACTCCGGGTAAATTCATTTGTCTTCGCTAATTATCCTTCCCTTTAGTAATAGTTTTAAGCGGCCGGGTGTGTATGCCGCATTCTCCGCCGCATTTACTTGTCCCTATCCAGCGTCCGGCGCGTTCGTTGTCGTCATTGGTGATCTTTGTGCAGGGAGCGCACCCTAAGGAACGGTAACCCTGGGCATATAAGGGATTAACCGGCACTTGATTCAGCGCCAAATACTGCCAGACTTCCCTCTCTTTCCAGATAAGGATCGGATTGAGTTTAATTAAGCCCTTGTCGCGCTCTTCCACTTCTTTAAAATCCGTACGCGTGCGGCCTTCGGTACAGCGCAGGCCGGTTACCCAGCATTTGACATGTAACTCTTCTATCGCCCTTTTTACGGGCTCGACTTTTAAAATATCGCAGCATTTGTCCGGCTCGTTTTCATAAAGCTTTTCCGGAACAGGCGCATCGTTTTTATAGACTTTTAATTCAGGATACCTGGCAACCTCATCCTTCATAAATTTAATTGTTTCAGCTGGTTTATATCTAGTGGTCACGATAAAACCGCGGATCTTCGGCTCAACTTTTTTTGCCAGGTCCCAAACGGCTACAGAATCCTTGCCTAAGCTGTTGGCGACAACAAGCGTTTCGCCATAACGCTCATAGGCTTCCCTGATCAACTGTTTAGACCTCTCCACCTTTTCCTTGAAATTTAATGCCTCAACTAACTCTTTTAGATCATCATTGTTATTCAACAAGCTCATTTCTTTTTCCTCCTTTATATTATTATCCCGATAAACTTAGTAGACATTAGATTATAAAAAAGACAGCCCGTTAGCCGTCGTAATTCTTACCACGATTTTACTATATTTGATACGAGAGCGTTTCTTTACTTAAATGGGCTTGATTTACCAGATCCTCAAAGGTTACTTTATCCACAATATCAGAAGTCGCTTGTGCCACCTGCTGCCAGATCGGACGGAAGACGCACTTATAGACATCATTGCAACCTTTATAATGCTGCTCCAGGCAGCTTATCGGCTCTATCGGGCCCTCGATAAACCTGATTACGTCGCCAATAGTGATTTGAGCCGGCGCCCTGGATAACAGGTATCCCCCGATGTTGCCGCGCCTGCTCTCCACAAAACCGCCCTTCTTTAAGTCCAGGAGGACCTGTTCTAAAAATTTTACAGGCGCATTTATGCGTTGCGCCAAATCGCCTGCAGTCACCAACTCTTTGTTATAATGTAGCGCTAAGTCTAATAAAGCCTTCAGCGCGTAATCACCCTTAAACGTAACCTTCATCGTATTATCTTCCTAATTCTATTATTTCTATTGGTTAAGTAGAGTATACATTAGCAAAGAAACTTGTCAAGTATTTTTTTAGGGATTGCTGAAAAAGTAGATTTTTAAGCGGTGGTTATCGTCGAAGATGTGTAGATTTTCCCTATCTTTCGTTCTCTACTTTTTTAATGTTCTCAATTCTTGATTTAATAGTTATTTTCATCCGAATTCCGTCCCGCATAGAGCGTATTCAGGCGCTGGGAGCAATAGTTTCATCATTCTTTTTATATTTAATACCATGAACGTCATCAATATCTGTATGGCTACGCGGCTCTTTCGTCTGTAGCGGGCCCTGTGTAGATTGTGCCATTTCTTGGCCTCGCCGAATTTACCCTCTATCATCTTGCGCCTTAGAAGGGCTTCCTTCCTTTCCGGTATATTGTCTAATAGCATAAGCCTATAATCATCGCTTACGTAAACTCTAATGCGATCGTTGTTTGGTTTAGGGCAATTTCCTTTTTGAGGACATGCTTTACAAGAAGCCGTGGAAAAGATAAACAGATCTCCTTTTTCCTGTTTGGTACTCGATATCGGGATATGGCCTTCGGGACAAATAACCGTATTTTTTCTGTCATCGTAAATGAAGTTATCGAGATTCTTTCCGCTTTTTTCTCTACGGCCGGGTATGAAGGCGCGCATCTTCCGTTTATGCACATCAAACCTGTTCTCGTACGAGTCATATAGGCTGTCGGCCGCTACCGCCTTATGAGTTATTTCTTTGGACTCGTCGTCATCCAATAACTCTTTAACCTCATCGTTATTGCCTTCGTTCCTGTTACCGGATATGGTCCTGGCGGAAGTTACGATACCGCTTCCGGCGTCAACTGATATATGGCCTTTGTAACCGCAGAAGGGTTTATCTATTGCTTTATGGCCGAAGCCGGCATCCTTATCCACAAAGCTTACAAGCTGATCCTTAGGAACGCCTGGTAAGGTATTTTTAGGGGTTATTATTTCTTCCAGGAGATTCATATCCTCGCTTATTTCTTCAATGAATTTGCCCTTTAGCTCATCTATGAATGACTTTGTTAGCGCTACCTCTTCTTCCAGTGTCTCTTTGGTTGGCTTATAGGTGAGATTCTGCTCATTAAAATATTTCTCTTTTAATGTTGGGGAGATTTTTTTCTCGATTCTTTTTATGATCCTTCTTCTGCCATGGCGCAGGAGATTGACGGTACTGGGTATGGCTATATCGGCTATTATATGAGTGGCGTCGAGTATTTTAAGGCCGCCTTTTATAAGGCCTTTCTCTTTGGCTTTGGCAACGACACTATCAAATAATCTTTTAAAGCGCTCCTCACCCAGTCTTTTACGAAATACTACAAGGGTAGTGTCATCAGGAGTATCGTCAGATATGCCTAACCCTGCAAAATAACGGAATAAAACGTTCGTTTTAACCTGATCTACCACATCATAATCGCTTAGGTTATAGAAGAACTCCAGGAAGAGCATCTTGAATAAAACTTGCGGAGGGAAGCTGGGCCGGCCAAAAGTATCCGAATATAAATCCTTGGCCGTTTCGTCGACGAATGTGAAGTCCATTGATATTCAATATCAATGGACTTTTTCAGCAATATTTTTAAATTTTTTTACGACATAAAGTAGGGGCGGGCTTAAAACCCGTCCCTACGGACAAACCCAGCAATGGCAATGTAGGGACAGGATAATATCCTGTCCCTACATCGAACAACGAGGGGTTCAAACAGTAACAACTTCTTTGCGGAAAAATTCCTCGGTTGCAGATAACGCCTTGATGATCTGCTGGGCAGCCTTTCTCCCTGAGAAAAGCATACCGGCAAATGTCGGGCCCATGCGCGGTATGCCGTAAACCGTAGATACTGCCATCCCGATGGCATAGAGACCAGGATGAATTTCACCCGTCTTCTCTACGACCTGATCCTCCGAAGTGTTGACGTCCATAGGACCGAAAGTCTGCATCTTCAAAAGCCCCCTCTTCTCAAGGCTCTTGGCAACCCAGGCGTCATGGCCTGTGGCATCAATCACGACTTTGGATTCCAGGGCAATCGGGTCAACGCAGGTGATCTGCCGAGGTAATGCGGAAACCGGCGACCAATTGATCACCGCGCCCTCTACCTTGTTATTGCGGTAGACCACATCATCAAACTTTGTCAGGTTAAGAATCTTCGCCCCGGAATCGCAGGCGGCAGAGATAAGCTTTGAACAGGCAGTCGGGCCGTCAGTAATAAACAGACCGTCTTCGACTTCTTTATGGGGGATCTTTAACTCATTCAAAATCTTATCCGCCGGCGCCCGGAAAGTCAGGGTATTCATAAAATACCCGCCAACCCAGAAGCCTCCGCCGATATAATTGTTGCTTTCGATGATCAACGTCTTTAACCCTGCATTGGCCAAATCCCGCCCAGCTATCAGGCCGCTGGGGCCGGCACCCACAATGATCACATCGGATGTGATATATTCGTTAAACCATTTGGTAAACTCACCCACGATCGCCCGGCTTATCTGGGCCTCTGAAATCTTAGCAAACATTTTTCCTCCTTTTTTGACAAACAAAAAACCCTTACGCCAGGTGCATAAGGGTCATAAGAAAAACATTCATACCTCCTTTCCCTCCGCTGGCATTATCCAGGTCAGGTTCATCGGGTAATCCGCTTATTACGCGGAACTCTCAGGCCGTTTACGACCTCCCCATCTTCGTTATTAAGATTATTAAAGCATAGAATAAATTTATGTCAAGCGGATTAGTCGTTGAGTCGGAAGGCGAAAGACAGACTAAAGTATTGCAATATTCTATTCCTGCCTTTATAATATGTAAATAACAACCACGGAGGAACACAGGCTATGCTCAAACAATTACGTAATAAAAAAACAGCTAAAAAAGTATGGGTCGTGCTGGCGGCGATCATCGTGCCGGCATTCGTGCTCTGGGGCGCCGGCTCCCTTGTCGGTGATAAACAAAAATCCGCTTTTGCCGGCAGGCTTTTCGGCAAAAAGATATCCCAACTGGAATTTAAGGACGCGCTGGATGCCGTCAAAAATCAGGTAGTCATCCAATTCGGCGATAATCTGCCCCAGGCGCAGAAATACCTCAACCTTGAAGCGCAGGCCTGGGTACGCCTGATGCTTTTACATGAGGCCGCACGCCGCGGGATGACCGCCAGCGACAAAGAGGTAATTGAAACCATTGAAAATTACCCTTTTTTCCAGCGTAACGGACAATTTAACAACCGCATCTACACCCAGATGCTGGAATACAGCTTTCGCACGCTGCCGCGCGTCTTTGAAGAAGAAGTCCGCCAGGACATCATGATTAAGCGGCTCTACGACGAAGTCACCTCCGGAGTAAACGCCACCGACGAAGAGGCACGAGCCGAATATCTTCGGACAAACGAACAGCTCTCCCTATCTTATATTGCCGCCGTCCCTGCGGAATTCAGCAAAGGCATTACCGCAAGCGACGATAATCTCAAGGAATACTTTAAATCGAACTCCCTGAATTTTAAAAAGCCGCTTTCTTTTGAGCTAAGCTATATTTCCACGGAAGACGAAATACAAATAAAAAAGGCGGCATTGCTACTTAGCAAAAAGATCGACCTGCGTAAGATCGCCAAGGACCTGAACCTCGCCGTCAAAGATACCGGCCTATTTACCCAAACCGGCCCTATACCGGGTATTGGCTGGTCAAACCAGATCATCGAACTGGTCTCAAGGCTTAAAGTAGGCCAATATTGCGCGCCTCTGCGCCTGGATAAATATTATTACATCCTGATGCTTAAGAGAAAATTAGAACCCTATATTCCGGAGTTTGAAGCGATTAAATCCGACGTAAAAGAAGCTTTTATCAGAAGCAAAGGTGAGGAGCTGGCCAAGGCAAAGATTGACGAATGTCTCAAAAAATTAGATGAAGCGTACAAAACTGACCCTAAATCGCTTAATTTCGAGAAAACAGCCGAGGCCTGCGGCCTAAAGAACGGCACAACCGCTTTATTTAAATACGGCAGCTATATTGACAATATCGGCGGCTCAGACGCCTTCTTTGAAGCGGCCGCAAAATTAAACGACGGCCAAGTCAGCCCGGTGATCATCCTGCCTTCGGGCTTCTACGTCATCAAAGTAAAATACCGCGCGCCTTTCGATGAAAACAAGTTTGCCGGGGAAAAACAGGATTTCTCCCGCAAGGTCCTCCTGCAGAAGAAACAGGAATATTTCAATAATTTTGTCGAGGATTTAAAAAGGAAGGCGTAAAAAAAGTAGGGACAGCACATTGTGCTGTCCCTACAAAATGGTGTATGCATAAATTTGCAGGGGCGGGTTTAAAACCCGCCCCTGCGTTTTTTAATATTCTTCTAGCTAACCTTGATCGCGTTGACCGGGCACTGATCAGCCGCTTCCTGGACATTGCTGGAGGCCCCGGGCTGGGCCATGATATGAGCTATACCGTCGCCCTCAACCTTAAAGATTTCCGGGCAAACCTGTTCGCACAGGCCGCAGCCAACACACGTTGAAGCATCTACAGTTACCTTTGCCATTGCTTACCGACCTCCTGTTAACATGGTTACGTCAATCGGTTACGATACCCGTTTCGTATTTCGTCGTCCGTATATCGTAAATACAAATGCATCGCTTTGGGTTTTACGAAATACGAAAGACGAACTACGAACGACGGAAGACGGTCGACGATACGGGCTTCGTTACCGTTACCGATTTATTTATCTCTCCAACAGGTTCTCAAACATCTCCTCATGATCCACTTCTTCAGAGAGAATATGCGTTACCAACTGATAGGTGACGTTATCCTTGCCCAGCGTTTTTTTAGCAATCTTATTGTAGACTTCAATGGCGCCGGCCTCGGCTTCGGTGACGATACGGATGATACGGTTGATATCCGCGGTGTTCTTAGGCGGCATCAAATACGGCGCGTTGGCATGCTTCTCAAGCTCCATCGGGTTTGCCGTGGGCACGTCGCCTAATTTGATGATCAGGTCAGCCACTTCACCTGCGTGCTCCAACTCGTCTTTGGCCAGCTTCTGCAGAAATTCCTGGATGTCTTCATAAGCGCGGCCGGACACGATCTGCGCCATATACCAATAAAGGTAAAACGCCAACCACTCATCGCAATAGGCCTTATTCAGATCCTTGATCAGATCTTTAAGGCTTAGATCCACTATCGCCCTTGCTTGTTTACCCATAACTCATCCCTCCCGTTTATTTAGGCACCTCCCCGCACGTTCCTGTAGGGGCGGGTTTAAAACCCGCCCCTACAATTGGGACGAACGAACCCCCCTATGTTTGCGGAGCGGCCTCGACCTTCAAACCGTACTTCTTTATATTGTTGTCCGCTATTTCCTGGATCTTCTTGATCTCATCAGGGCTCTTCAATAAATGCTTGAACCTGGCCTGAACCTTTAAATATTCCTCTACCGGCTTAGGAGCGATCTGCCTGCGGCCGCTAAGAACACCGGATTCATATTCTACCAACGGATAGAGCCCGGTATCTACGGCCAACCTTGCCACTTCCAAAGTAAGATTTGTTTCATGGCGCCAGCCCAGAGGACAAGGCACGTGCACCTGTATGTATTTGGGGCCTTTAATGGATAATGCCTTTTTCACCTTGCGCTGCAGGTCCTGAAAATACGCCGCGGAGGCCGTCGCCACATAAGGTATGCCGTGGGCGGCAGCGATTTCAGGCAAAGGTTTCTTCGGCCGCGGGTTTCCCATGGAAGTGCTGCCTGCGGGGCTGGTGGTCGTATTAGTGTCAAACGGAGTCAGCCCGCTGCGCTGTACGCCCGTGTTCATATAAGCCTCGTTATCATAGCAAACGTACAAAATATCGTGGCCGCGTTCAAACATACCGGAAAGCGCCTGCAGGCCGATGTCTGCTGTGCCGCCGTCGCCGCCCTGGGCGATCACATTAGTCGTATCTTTTTTACCCTGGTATTTTAATGCCGCTTCAATGCCGGAGGCAACCGCCGCGGAGTTTTCAAACAGGGAATGTATCCAGGGCACGGCCCAGGCAGTCTCCGGGTAAGCGGTAGTAAATACTTCCAGGCAGCCGGTGGAATTGGCGATAATAGTATTCGGGCCTGCCGCTTCTATGACCAGGCGCGCGGCAATGGCCTGGCCGCATCCGGCGCAGGCAGTATGTCCCGGCTTAAATAACGGGTTAGTCTTCATATTTTTCCTTGAGTAGTTCAGGTTTGAGGTCAATGAATTCACCGTTTACTTCTCTGACGGTCAATTTTCTGAATATGTCGCGGATGGATTCCAGGGTAATATCCCTGCCGCCAAGTCCTGCGACAAAACTGCTGATGATCTTCGGCGCTTTCTTCTTGCCGCAAAAGGCCGCCTTTATATCGGTGGCTAGCGGCGGATACGCGCCCAGCGATACGGATTTATCCAACACCGCTACCTTAGAAACATTCTTTAGCGCCTCGCAGATCCGGGCGTATGGGAACGGCCGGTAAGAAATGACTTTTAAGAGGCCGACTTTTTTGCCTTTCTTCCTTAATTCATCCACTACTTCCTTTATTGTGCCGCAGACAGAACCCATAGCCACGATGACACGCTCGGCGTCCTTGGTAAAATATTCTTCCACCAGGCAATCCTTATAATCGCGCCCGAATACGCCGCGGAATTCTTCGCTTATTTTTGGTAATAGGCCCAGTACGTCTTTAAATGTATCCTGGATAGCAAAACGCGTCTCCAAATAATAATCCGGCCCGGCCAAAGCGCCCATGGTCAGCGGATCAGCTGTATCCAGCTTATAAAGCGGCTTATAGGCGGGGAGAAATTTATCCACTAAAGCCTGCTCCGGCATATCCAGCGCTTCCATGCCGTGGGTAAGGATAAAACCATCCATGCAGACCATCGCCGGCAGCATAATAGATTTATCTTCTGCCAGGCGATAAGCCATCAAATGCAGATCTACTGTTTCCTGGTTGTTCTCGGCGTATAATTGGATCCAGCCGGCGTCTCTTAAGGAGATAGAATCCTGCTGGTCATTCCAGATATTTATCGGCGCTGATATAGCGCGGTTAGCGCAGGTCAAGACTATAGGCAGACGCATACCCGCGATATTAAAGATCACCTCGGCCATATAAAGCAGGCCCTGGGAGCTGGTGGCGGTATAACTACGCACACCGCAGGCCTCGCTGCCTAGGACTACAGAGGCGGCGGAATGCTCGCTTTCCACATTTACACACTGCGCATCCAGCTTACCATCGGCGACCATCTGTGCCAGGTCCTCGACTATATGCGTCTGCGGGGTGATCGGATATGCCGATATCACTCCCGGCGAACACAACCTGACGATTTGGGCGACAGCGTGTGAGCCTTCAAAAAATTGTTTCAATTGTTCTCCCCTGTTTCTTCGGTCATCTCAATATCCTGCTTAGGGCAGACTTTGACGCAAAGGCCGCAGCCCTTACAATAGGTATAATCCGTGCCGTAAGTATTCTTCTCGTCTCCATATATACAGTGCTCCGGGCAGACCAACAGGCACATCTTGCAGGCGATGCAGTTCTTTTGCAGGAAATGCGGCCTGGACTGTACTCTCCAGGCGCCGGTCTTGCACCCTTGGCTTTTTTGCGGTTTAACTATTAACGGTCCGAACATGATTATACCCTTCTTCTATAGCTTTAAGGTTACCTTCCAGGATCTTACCACTGAATCTCGTCTTGGCAACTTCAAGCAGGGTTTCCAGTTTCAATTCGCCGGTTGCCGCGGCATAAGCGCCTAGCAAAGTAGTATTTCCCAGCGGCCGCCCGATGTTCTTTAAGGCGATATCGTTAGCGGGAAACACGATCACCTTCTGTTTTGCCTTTAATTTCGGTAATTTAAGATTATCAGGGCCGTTGATAATGGCCACACCGTCTTCTTTGAGCCCGGAAAAACAGTTATAGCCGCGCATTAATGTCGCGTCCACCACGATCACATAATCCGGGGTATATATCTGGCTCCTCAGGCGCACCGGCTTTGAGTCCACGCGCACAAAGGCGTTCATCGGTGCACCCATACGGGCGGCGCCAAAGCTAGGGAAGGCATAAGGATACTTCCCTTCCTTAAAATAGGCTTCCCCTAAAAGTGCGGCTGTGGTGATCGCCCCCTGTCCCGCACGGGCGTGTATACGTATCTCTTTCATTTTTGTCCTTTAATGAAGACCCAGTAGGCTGGATTACGAAAGTTCTATTATGATATAACTTTTAAGCCGGATTGTCAAATAATTTATTTTTAGCCTCCTTTTGGGCTATCGTGATGGTGTTTCGTTATGGCCGGCGCCTTTAAGCATATCAAAGGCGTGCGGGATGACGTCTAAAATGGCCGTAAGCGATTCCCTTACTCCCTTTGGGCTGCCCGGCAAGTTGATTATGACCGAGTTTTTTCTGATCACGCTGACGCCCCTTGAGAGCATGGCGTTTTTTGTCTTTTTTAACCCTTCCAACCTGATTAATTCAGGTATACCGGGGATGACTTTCTCTGCTACCGCATTTGTAGCCTCAGGAGTCACATCCCTGGGGCCAAAACCCGTTCCTCCGGTAGTAAAGACAAAATCCGCTCTTAAATCATCACAATAAAACAAAAGTTGTTTCTCGATTAAATCCGCCTCATCCGGAACCATATCATAGCTGATGATCCGGCCATTAATGCCCTTAATCAATTCTATAATAACTTTTCCGCTAACGTCTTCTCTCTCTTTCCGCCAACACCTGTCACTGATCGTTAATACCGCCGCTTTAAACATTTTCCATCACCTCAATATTATCTCCTATCGCGATCCGGGCTCCAATCAATACCTTGGCGAATATCCCTTCGCGGGGCATAATGCAATCGCCTATTTTATAATATATGGCGCAATACTTATGGCAGTCTTTGCCGATCTTGGATATTTCTATAACCGCGCTTTGGCCCAATCTTAATCTGTCGCCGATCTTCAAGGCCGATAATTCAATCCCCTCGGTTGTAATATTTTCGGCGAAATCTCCCGGGGCCAACAAGAAGCCCGTCTTTTTAACCTTGGCGCACTCCTTTTGTTTCTTTATGCTTTCAATGGAAAGCAGGCTCACTTGTTTTAACCCCCCGCCGGCATGCGCGTCTTTATCTAAGCCGTGCCCCTCTATCAGCAATGCCGATTTGATCGGGATCTTTGAAACCCCTTTGATCTTGCTGTGATTTATCGAAAAAATCTTCCCCTTCTTCATTTTATATTTTCCTTTTATAAATGCCGCTCTTGCCGCCCCTTTTCTCAAGGAGGATTATCTTTTCTATTTCTATATCTTTAGAAAACATCTTGCACATATCATATATGGTAAGAGAGGCGGCAGAACAGGCAACCATAGCCTCCATTTCAACGCCGGTTTTGCCGGTTGCCTTGATCAAGGATTCCACTTCTATGCCGTCCTCCTTCAATAAAAAATCAACCCCCGCGTATTCCAATTCAATATTATGGCAAAGCGGGATGAGGCCGGCGGTATTTTTTGTCGCAAATATCGCGGCGGAGCGCGCGTTTTCCAGGACATTGCCCTTAGGCAGCAGGCCATCTTGTATTTTTTGAATAATATCTTTATCTAACCTGACAAAGGCCTGCGCCCGAGCCAGCCTCTTAGTCGTCAACTTGTTCCCGACGTCGATCATTCCTGTCTTTTTCATTTTTATCCCCCGATACTGCTCATTTCTAATTGGTGCCCCTTCGAAATATCTTTGCGAAATTTTGACTTCATCGAAAAAGCCCCTTTTACGTATTTAAGCAATTCCTCGTCGCTTTGAGCACCGCGTAATAGGGGCTTTATATCACAGGTGGGGCCGCTGAATAAACAGGGAGAGATCCTGCCTGCGCAATCGAGCCTGACGCGATTACATCTGTCGCAAAAATTCGCGCTTGAGCCGCTGATAAATCCGATCGCGCCTTCTGAATCCCGAAGCTTATAATATTCTGCCGGGCCATTGCCCGTGACTTTGGAAATCTTCTTGATCGCCCCAAAATGGCTGGTTATTCTTTCTTTTAATACCTGCGTTTTAATCAAAGCGCCTGATAACTCCAAAGACCTTTTATTAGTAGGAAAATGCTCAATAAAACGTACGATAACCGGGTGTTCAAATGTCAATCGGACAAAATCCAGTACCTCATCGTCATTTATTCCCTTCATCAGGATAACATTTAATTTTACCGGGTTAAGCCCTACCCTAAGAGATTCCTTTATCCCTGCCCAGACATCGTCAAAATGATCAAAGCCCGTAATTGACTTAAACTTTTCTTTTTTCAGGCTGTCGATACTTATATTTACTCTATCCAGGCCTGCCTCTTTCAACGAACCGGCAAGGCCTTTTAAGTAAACGCCATTGGTAGTCATAGTTATCTCTTCAAGCGCGTCTATTTTTTTGAGCATTTCTATGAGGCCGGTGATATCCTTTTTAATTAACGGCTCCCCTCCTGTCAGGCGCAGCTTGCGCACCCCGGCCTTAACAAATATAGAAACAGCCCTTGCTGTCTCCTCGTAGCTGAGCACTTCGTCGCGGCTTAAAAACCGGCTCCTCTCCAGCGGCGTGCAATATAGGCAATTCAGATTGCATCTATCAGTCAGGGAGAGCCTCAAATAATCAATGTCTATATTATTTTCCATGTGATAAATTTCATTTTTGAATTCTTTTCTACGGCTGTGCGCTCCTTATCCACCACCATAAACCCATCGGCCTCTGACAAAGCCATTATGTCTGCCGAGCCGTGGCTATTTACAGGTGTTAGATGATACTGGTTTTTATTTTTTATTATTTTTACCGGAACAAAATGCCTGCGCCCGGTCTTTGTGATGATCTTTTTTGCGGCCAATCCCTCTCTGAATTCCGGCTCGCAATATTGATAACCCATTAAATTGCATAAGGCAGGCCGCACGAAAACAAGATACGACAAGAAATTCGATACAGGATTTCCGGGGATCCCAAAGACCAGGGTCTTATTTTTAACCCCAAAAAAAAGCGGCTTTCCGGGTTTGATATTGACTTTATGGAATATTTTTCTCACACCCAGGCTTGCCAATACTTCGGGGACAAGGTCATAATCACCCATGGATACGCCGCCGGAAACAAGCAGCACATTTTTCTTGAGCCCTTGTTTTATCGCGCTTCTTAATTCGCCGGGGTCATCTTTGGCTATGCCCAAGAAAGACGGTTCGATATTATCCGATTTAAGCAGCGCCTCAAGCATGGGTCCGTTACTGTTGTATATCTTATTCTTTCCCAATTTAGACCCGGCGGGGACGATTTCTCCTCCGGTATTTAGAATAGCAACTTGCGGCTTAGCGGCTACTCTTACAAAACGCCTGCCCACAGTCGCCAGAACAGCCACATGCGCAGGAGAGATCTTTACTCCTTGTTCAAGGACTCTTTGGCGCCGCTTAAGGTCTTCGCCTCTAAAACATACATTTTCGCCTTTTTTTACGGTTTTTTTTATCAAAACAGAATCCCCGCTCTGCAGCGTATCCTCTACCATGACCACGCTTTGGGCTCCCTGCGGTAACGGCGCGCCGGTCATAATCTTGACGCACTCGGCCCTATTAAGCTTATTTTTGAATATGTCCCCTGCTTGAATAAGGCCTATACACCTTAAATTCGTCGGCGCATTCTCCACATCCCGGGCACGTATTGCATAGCCATCCATAGCCGCCTTATCAAAAGGGGGCATCTCGATTGTTGAATAAACATCTTCCTTGAGGATCCTGCCGATGGAATCTTCAATGCTTATCTTTTCCGGCGGTAACGGGCTTGAATTTTTAAGTATTTGTTTTAAAGCTTCTTCATATTCTATCATCTTGGGCTTTTCTCCTGATCAGGTGTACCGCCGTCGCCTTAAAAGAAGCGATAACTTCTCCGCCGGCCCTTAAATCCAGGCTCTTCACCGATTGGGCCGTAACAGAAGCGATCAAATTGAAACCGCAGTCTAAGCTAACTTTGTATTCGAGCCGCCAGGGCTCAATATTAATAATCACAGCCTTAAAATGATTGCGGGCGCTGTTTGTATCCATATGTTTAGATACCGTTACATCCTCGGGCCTTATGCAGATAAACACATCGTCTCCTTCGCTGTAGGCCGATACTGCCTCCAACACCTTTTCCCTTACTTTAATAAAACAAAGGTTATCCTCTTTCTTAGAGATCAAACCTTCTATAATTGTTTCAACGCCCACAAAATCAGCGGCTTCTCTTGAGGCAGGCCTGGTAAATATGTCTTCAGGGCTGGACATCTGTAATATCTTTCCATTCATCATTACCGCTATTGTATCGGATAAAGCCAATGCCTCGAAGTGATCCTGCGTAACAAATATTGCCGTAATTTTATTAAGGCTGATTATCCTGCGCAAATCATCAATAAGGGATTCCTTAAAACGCGCGTCCAGGCTCAAAAAAGGCTCATCCAGCAAAACTAATCGCGGCCGCGTGACAAATGCCCGCGCAAGCGAAACGCGATGCTTCTCTCCTTGAGATAATGTTGAGGCCGTATTATTTTTTAAGCGCCCAATCTTAAACAGATCCAGCATTTCATCTACCGCTTGAGTGCCGCGTATGCCGCGCAAGCGAAGCGGCAGAACAACATTATCGTAGACAGTTCGGTTAATAAGATACGGCTGCGAGAATACAAAAGAAATCTTGCGCCTGAAATTCAACTTATCCCTTATCTTCAATATATCCTCGCCCCAAATCCGTATACTGCCATGGTCCGGCTTCTGAAATAAAGCAATAATATTTAATAGTGTAGTCTTGCCGGCGCCGTTGGGGCCGATAATGGCGCTGATCCTGCCTTCTTCTATAGAAAGTTCATCTATAAGAAAATCCAGCCGGCCGGGAAAACTTAACTTTAGACTCTCTATCTTAATCATCTTTGCCTGCCTCTACCCTGCTGAATAAATGTCAACGCTAAATTTACCATAAAACTCATTGTAAGCAATATCAGGCCGAGTGCTATGGCGATATCAAAATTCCCCATATTTGTTTCTAATACGGTTGCTGTAGTCAACACCCGGGTTTGCCCCTTGATGTTGCCTCCAACCATCATTACAGCACCCACTTCCGAGATAATACTGCCGAAGCCGGCGATCACTGCGGCCAGAATTGCAAGCCTGATCTCCCGGACTAATACGCATATGGACTGCCGGGTTGTAGCTCCCAAGCTTAAGATCTGCTGATAAAATCTCGGGTCGACGCTTTGCACGGCTGCAAGAGATAGTCCGGTGATTATGGGCGTTGCTATGATTACCTGTGCCAAAACCATGCCTTTTGGCGTATATAACCACCGCAGGAACCCCAATGGCCCGTTTCTGGATAAAAAAAGCACTACAAATAAACCTACAACAACCGGCGGCAGGCCCATCCCCGTATTTACAAGAGCGATCACAATTTTTTTAAAAGGAAATTTCTTTATAGCGATGATACTTCCCAGAGGCACGCCGATGAGCACGGCGATCGATGTAGCAACTATTGATACCCACAGGGAAAGCCTTAATATCTCCAAAACTTCACTATTGAGGCCAAAAATTAATGTAATCCCTTTTCTAAAACCTTCTAATATGGAATTCATCCGTTCGACGCGCTCCTCATCCGTCTTTCGCTCGTCGCTTGCTCAGGATGACCCTGAGCGAACGTAGTGAGTCGAATGGGTCATTTATTATCTATATCCTTCAGGTCCCAAAAGAAAAGCTGCTGTCCGAACTTTCCTTTGCCGAAACTCTCAATAACTTTCCGGGATTCACTAGAAATTAAAAAATCAAACAACTCACGCGCCCCTTGCTTATTGACCTTGGGGAATTTATCCGGATTGACCAATATCAAGCTGTAATAATTTATCAGCGCCGGATCACCTTCACAAATGATCGCCAAATCAATTGATCCCTTCAATGACAAGTATGTCGATCTGTCCGCCAAAACGTAACCTTGTTTTTCATTGGCTATCAAAACTGTCTTAGCCATGCCCTGGCCTGCTTCTATATACGTATCTTTATCCGGCAATACTCCTGCCGCCTGCCAGATTGCCTTTTCTTTCTTATGCGTGCCGGAATTATCTCCGCGCGAAACAAACAGCGCTTTTGCCCCGGAAATTTTTTTAAACGCGCCGGCTGCGTTTTTTATTCCGCCTGCTTTAGCCGGGTCATTTTTAGGGCCTAAGATCACAAAATCATTGTGCATGAACGTAGTCCTGTTTATGCCGTAACCGTCATCCACAAACTGTTTTTCATCAGCAGGGCTGTGCACCCATAATAGATCTGCGCAGCCTTGCCTGCCCATTTGAAGCGCCTGGCCTGTACCAACCGCAATCGGCTTTACTATTAAACCCGTCTTTTTCTGAAAAGCATCAATTAACGCATCCAATAACCCCGTGTCCTGCACGCTGGTAGTTGTAGCCAAAATGATATTTTTGTTTTCCTCTGCTTTAATATCTGCGGCAAACCCGACTGCCGATAAAACGGCTATGCTTAAAGCTAAAATTGCCTTCTTGAACATTTTTCTCCTCCCTGACTAAACCTTTAGATTAAATTGCAAGTAGAGCCAATCCGCGTCATCGTTTGGGCCTGTGTCTTTAACATACGGGCCGCTAAAGAAATGCGCGTATCCTGATTCGAGTTTAATGTTATCATTCAGATCATATTTTACCAACAGTGAGGCTTCTTGGCCCACATAGAGGCCGGCATTACCGGTTGTATCTGTCCTGAGTTTTTTCCCGGATGAATCATACCAGGAGTCAAGGTTATTCTCCAGCCAGAAAAAGTTCGTCGCGGGGATTATCTTCCATTTCTTATGCGGGCTCAAGGTTATTTCGGCTGCTGCCTCCTGCATATTCTGCCACCTGAAAAAATCCATTACGCCGTATGGCTCATGCGTGGACTGATACAGAGGAATAAATGTATTGGTCTTATTATCCCCCGGATTTTTATCCCCGGTAGCCAGGTTATAGGTTAAATTCACCTTGGGGTTCCAAGGGAGGTCAAAGCTGCGGCCGGCATCAAAATGTATCGCGTAAGCGCGAACATCCCTTGTAGCATCTTTTCCGAATTGATACGGGACTTCCAGGTCGCAGACAATACCCTGGAGTATGGTTGCCTGTATCCTTAACCCCGCTGTAAGCCTTTCCAGGTTATGCAATGAATCGGTATCCAAATTAGAAAGAAAGTAGGCTTCTACTAACGGCGATTTCTTGTCTGATTGATAGCCCATATACAAACCATTGAGCATCTCGTGCGTATTCGGCCGGTTAAAATTATTATCGTCGTAGCCGACGCGTAAACCTGAGAATAAATCGGCATAAAAATTTTTGGCCTTGTAATGCAGGACCGCCTCGTCAAAATGATTGATCCTGTTTGACCAAACCGCGGCCCAGACCAGCCTGCCTTTACCGTATTTTAATTCCTGCCTGCCGATTTTTACATCCAGCGGTAAACCGGCTAAGCCGTTCATCCGCAAATACGCCTGGTGTAAATCAAAATCATCCGCCTGGTCTGTTTTTTTTATGTGGTAGCTGCCCACCTGCAAATCCATGCCCTCCAGGAAGACTTCATATTTATCGCCTGATACTGCCCGGGCATTAAGCTTTAGGCGCTGGAATATAAGATTGCCGTTATCCTTCCTGCTTGCGTTAAAATCAAAATTCTCCCTGTACTCGCCGCGCAATCTCTCATCCAGGCCAAAGTCAATTTTCCAATTACCCGCGTGATAATTTTTCAGGATATTCTCCTCTGCCCAGGCCATGTTCGCTGACAGCGATAGGCAGATTAAAAGAATAAACATGTTCTTCTTATTCACCAAACTTGATCCTCTCTTCAACTGTGTAAATATTCATTCTGCTGCCCCTGGCAAAACCCACAAGCGTGACACCCATATCTTTGGCCAGCTTGATCGCTTGGTTTGTCGGAGCGCTCTTAGAAACCACAACCGGAATCCTACATTTCTGCGTCTTAAGCAGGACTTCTGAAGAAATCCTGCCGCTTGTAATCATAATTTTATTCTCAAAACTGCCGCCCTCTCTTAGCCTTTGCCCGATAACTTTATCAATAGCGTTGTGCCTGCCGATGTCTTCCTTGAAGATCAGGATCCCTTTATTATCCGCAAGTGCCGCGCTATGCACGCCGCCGGTTTTGAGGTATATCTCGGATCTCTTCTGGAAGTCCGCCATCAGAGAATTGATCTTCACCGCTTCAATCTTAAGATCAGAAACATTTTTTACTCTATTGATCAGGTCAGCTGCGCTGTAAAACAAAGTACCCCTGCCGCACCCGGAAGTATAGAGCCTCTTAAAAACCATCTCAATATCGGCCGCGGCTAAATCAATGTAGGCAACCCATTGTTCGTGGTTAATGACGATCTTCTTTATATCCTCTATTGTCCTGATCAGGCCTGAAGTAAACAGAAAACCCGCCGCAAGGTCCTCAAGGTCGGCAGGCATACACAAAAGAGTAACCAACTCCTTATTGCCTATGTTCAGCGTGAAGGGAACTTCCTCTACTACCAGGTCCTCTACAACTTCTTTCGCATCTGCTTTAATCTTTACAACTTTAAATACTTCCATTATTTGTTGAAGATCGCCCTATAGCGCTTATCCGTAAAGATATTGACTTCGTGTTCAAGTTTTTCAAATTTTTTCAATAAGCCTCTTGCGTAATCCGTCAAAACTGCTCCGCCGCCGTCTTTTCCGCCTTTATTTCTTATAAGCAGCGGTTTTCTGATCCTCTTTTCCGCCGAAATACAATAGCTCCAGGCATGCCGGTATGACATACCCAGTCTTTTGGCGGCTTTATTGATTGAGCCGGTCTCCAAAATAGCTTTGAGGATGCGCGATTTACCGGAGCCAAAGACAAGCTCTCCGTCTTTTTCAAGCCAGACTTTTGATTTTATCTGCAAAAAAGCCTCCTGTTTCTTTTAGGTCCCGGGGGGTGTTTAAATTTTTAAAGATCCTGCGATAACCAGGCTCATTCTCCAGGTCCAAATAACGGGTATTAATAGCTGCCAAAAAACTTCTTACCGAGCGATCCTTGGAATATCGGTAGGCACAGCATAGTATGCTGTCCCTACGGGACAGGTAAACTGCCAGTTTATCTTTTATGGCGGTTTTATATATTGCATGCAGCGGTTCAATGGAAAAGCTGATCCTGGGGACCAATGCCTCAAGGACGGTTTCATTAAAAGAACGGATCATGCGCCTGATCAAGGCGTTATGCAAAAAAGGCATATCGCAGGCCGTAAAAAAAACCGCCTCTTTGGACGTCCTGAAAAATGCCGAATGCATTCCTCCGAGAGGGCCTGCGTCTTTTATTAAATCTTCGGTTATAATAGCCTCTTTCTCGTATAATTTGAAATCACGAGGCGAATTCGTTACTATGATAATCTCCCTGAATGTTCTTTTTAAAACGGCCAGCGCTATTTCAATAACAGGAACCCCGTTTATTTGGATAAAAGCCTTATTAAATCCCCCCATCCTTGAATTTCTACCGCCGGCCAATACCGCTGCTGCTATATTACTGCCTCTTTCTTTCAAAAAACACCTTCCTTGTGCGGTAATTGCTTTACCTGCTCATAATCAAACACGGGGCCGTCAACGCAGATAAATTTTTCCCCTATATTACAATGCCCGCACTTACCGATACCGCACTTCATATAACGCTCTAAGGTCATTATGATATCCTTGTCCTTGAACCCGGATTCCGCCAGCTTCATTATTACAAATTTCATCATAATAGGCGGGCCGCACAATATTGCCGTTGCGTTATCCGGATGAATATGCGTATCCTTCCATAATTCCGTTACCACCCCCACCCTGCAGCCCCAGCCATCGCAGGGTTTATCTACGGTCAGCCAAACCTCTGTGTCCGGAATTTTCTTCCAGGTTTCCAGTTCGTTTTTAAAACAAAGTTCATCGGGGGTCTTTGCCCCGTAGAGCAGTTTGATATGCCTAAAATCTTTCCTGCTGTCAAATACCATATTGATCAGGCTGCGTAAAGGGGCAAGGCCGATACCCCCGGCGATAAAATAAATATTCTTGCCTTTTAGCTCCTCAAAGGGAAACGCGTTTCCGTATGGGCCCCTAAGATGCAGGCAATCGCCTTTTTTTAGATTATGGATGCTTTTGGTGACTGAGCCCGCCGCGCGGATCGTAAACTCCAGAAAATCTTTTCTTGAGGGCGACGAAGTAATGGATATGGGCGCTTCACCTTTGCCAAACACGGAGACTTCCATAAATTGGCCTTGCTTATATTTAAATGAGCCGGCCAATTCTTTATCCTGAAAGCGCACCCGGAAGGTTTTGGTATCAAATGTTTCCCTTCTGACGTCTTCGATAACCGCCGGAAACGGGATATATTCGTTTTTCATATTACATTATCTTCCTTTTCTCTGTGATCTCCTGGATAAATTTAGACATACCTATATCTACGGGGCAGCTGGTAAGACAGCGGCCGCAGCCTACGCATCCGCTTGAACCCGCCTGCTTGTAGTCGTATTTAAGCTTATGTTCGTATCTCCTTGAGGCCCTCTGCCATTTATCTTTTCTGGGATTGTGGCCGCTGGTCTCACGGGTATAGCCCTCATAAACACAGCCGTCCCAGTTTCGCATCCGTTCCCCGGATTTATCTTTGCTGTTATCAAAAACATTAAAGCAGGTACAAGTGGGGCATGCATAAAGGCATCCGCCGCAATAGATACATCTTTCCCCGATGCGCTTATAGTTTTCTTCCGGGATAAAGCTTTCCTGGCCCATAAGTTCCAGGGCCTTCTGGAAATCTACCTTTAACTCTACCGAGCCGGCTGCCCTAGATTTTACTTCATCAACAGTTTTTTCAAAATCGCACGGACAATCTTTAAAATACTTTTTAAATTTTAGAATGAACTCTTCGCCTGACTGAGAACCTGTTTCCACTAGATACAAATCCTTGTACTCTACCAGCTGCAAGTCAAAACCTTCTTTTGCAAAAGGCCCGGTCATTGCCGAGGTACAAAAACAGCTGGACCTGGGCGGTTTAAGGCAGCCGATAACAACAATAAATCTGTTCTCGACGCGGCTGAGGTAATATTTATCCTCTAAATTGCGCTTAAAGAAAGCATCCGCAAAGAGTATGCCCTTAAGGTCGCAGGGCCTTACTCCGAATAATAACTTTGGCGAAGATTCAATCTTTTCATGGATCTTACCGTCATTAAAACTAAACAACGTCTCCAGTTGCGGAAAGAATATATCCTTGGCAGAGATGACGGTATCCGGGCCCTCCAATACGACACTCTCCAGCGCCTTATCCAGATCCGTTCCCGGTTTTGACAATGCCTCAAACCAGACGTCGCCGCCAAGATTTCTCTGCGGGGCATAGACATTCCACTCCGCCGCCGCCTCTTTCAATAAATCCTTTATATTTTTCTTTTCAATTATTTTAATTTTCATATTTTTTCTACCTTTGCCGCGCAAACCTTGTATTCCGGTATTTTGGCAATCGGGTCAACCGCGCAAATCGTCAAGACATTAGCCGCGGCCTCCCTAAAATGAAACGGAATAAACAAAGACCCCTTTACTACCTTATCCCCCAGCCTCGTTTTTAAGGAAATTGTCCCCCTGCGAGAGGATACTTTTATGATTTGATTTTCTCTTATCCCCAATGCTTTGGCGTCCTCGGTATTCATCTCCACATAGGCTTCCGGAGACTCCCTTTCCAAAGTCGAAGTCCTGTTGGTCATAGTCCTGGTATGCCAGTGCCAATAGACCCGGCCCGTAGAGAGGACAAAATTGTATTCCTCATCCACAGGCTCTGCCGGGGGTATATAGGGCCTGGGCATAAATGCCCCTTTTCCTCTGGTAAATTTCTCCTTATGAAGAACCGGCGTGCCCGGATGGTCCTTTGCAGGACAGGGCCATTGGATGCCGTAAGGATCCAGCCGGCCATAACTTATCCCGCCATAAATTGGCGTAAGCCCGGCGATCTCGTCCATGATTTCAGACGGATGGTTGTAATCCATCCTTTTGTATCCCATCTTTTTGGCGACATCGCAGAGTATCTGCCAATCCGGCTTCGCCTCTGCCGGCGGCTCGACGGCTTTTCTTATCTTCTCAACCCTTCTTTCGGTGCTGGTGAATGTCCCGTCTTTTTCCGCAAAACTTGCGCTCGGCAATACTACATCCGCATATTCTGCGGTATCAGTCATAAATATATCCTGCACCACCAAAAATTCGGCTTTGCCTAAGCATTCTTTAACGTGGTTGGAATCGGGGTCGCTGATCACGGGATTTTCTCCCATTATGTAGAGGCCCTTTACGCTGCCGTTACCTAAGGCGCTGATGATCTCCGTAACCGTAAGCCCGGGCTTAGCGGGTAATCCCTGAACATCCCAGGCTGCCTCAAACTTTTTTCTTACGGCTTCATCGGCTACTGCTTGATAGCCGGAAAAAAGATTCGGCAGGGCGCCTGTATCACAGGACCCCTGAACGTTATTCTGCCCTCTTAAGGGGTTTACTCCGCATGAAGCAAACCCGATATGCCCGGTAACCATTGCCAGGTTAGCCAGGGATTTAACATTGTCCACTCCCGTAGTATGCTGAGTAATGCCCATAGAATAAATGATCATGGCCTTGCGCGCCTTGGCGTAAATACGGGCTATTTCAACCAGCTTCTCTTTCGGGATAGAGGTCACTTTCTCCACATATTCCGGGGTGTACTCTTTAACCAGGTCTTTCAACGACTCAAAACCTTCGGTCCTTTCCTCTATAAATTTCTTATCCAGCAGGTTCTCCGAAATGATCACGTTGATCAATCCGTTGATCCAGGCGACATCAGTGCCGTTTCTTTGCCTGGCGTGGATTACGGCGTATTTGGCAAGCTCTATCGCCCTGGGATCGATGACTATAAGCTTGGCTCCTCTATCCTTAACCGCGTTTACTACCCGTGAACCTATCAGCGGATGTTGTGCCGTAGTGTCCGAACCGGTGATTAAAATAACTTCCGCGTCCTCAAATTCATTTATGGAATTAGTCATCGCACCGCTGCCGAATGTTGCCGCCAGGCCCACAACGGTCGAGGCATGGCAAAGCCGCGCGCAATGGTCTACATTATTCGTCTTAAACACAGCCCGCGCCAGCTTCATCATCAGGAAGTTTTCTTCATTAGTTGTTTTAGCCGAGCTTAAGAACGCCAGGGCATCCGGACCGAATTTGTCCCGGAAGCCGCAGAACTTGTCCGCGATCAAGCCTAGCGCCTCATCCCAACTTGCCTGAACGAATTTCCCTGATTTCTTTATCAACGGGGTGGTCAGCCTGTTTAAGTCGTTGGAGAACTCATAACAATTCCATCCCTTGACGCAAAGAGCACCCCTTGAGACAGGATGATTTTTGCTGGGGTAGGCCCCGGTTAACCTTTTCCCGTCAGAAACCAGATAAAGCCCGCAGCCGCAGCCGCAATATATACAAGTTGTTAGAACTCTTGGCATGATTTCCTCTCTTGGAGGTTAGAAATCAACAGTCGCATTTGAGCCTAAAATTTGATTTGTCAGCCATTTGCTTGACGAGCCTACGCGGCTGGTTTCAGCGCGGTAATAAAACCCGAGCGTAAGGTATTTATTCATTTTTTTATTCGCCCCCAAAGTCGCCCAGTTAAGATTGGCCTTTCCCACTTCAAAATCATAATATATCTCGTCCGAGACATAGGGAGTAAATTCGAACCCCCCTATTTTTGCAGGATGAGCGAAAGTTAAGAGGTTACGGTAGACCCACCTATCCGGCGCATTTGCATAAAAACGATACTCTACTTTATTGGCATCGGATATATTAAACCCGCCTAATTTTATCTTTGGAGTAGTGATCGTTTCAATATACTGTATGTCATTCGAATCCCAACCACCTGAGACCTTATTCTGTATAAACCTGTAGGCTAATGCCAAATCAAGGTTCTTGTGCGCATGGAATGCCGCACCCACCCTCATGTGATAGTAGTAGATGTTACCCATATCATTGTTATAGCGGAACTCCGGCGTAAAGAACAAATCAAACTTATTATTTAACTTATGCTTTAAGGCGAATTCGCTGTAATACTTATTATCTCCCGCGGCGAACACGCCGGTTGCAAAACAAAAAATGGCCAATACTGAGGCTAATGCAGATATTAATCCTTTCATTTCAGAAATTCTCCTTTTCTTTGTTGTCTAGATTATTTAGTTTCTGTTCCCTTAACATATACGACCCAATAAAGTAAACCTACGAAAATCGCTCCGCCTATTATATTTCCTATGGTTACGGGAACCAGATTTTTGACAAAAAATGCGCTCCAAGTCAATCCTGATAAATTTAGCGCCGGGTCACTAAATAAATTAGACCCTTTCAAAAATAAGCCTAAAGGAATAAAATACATATTGGCAATGGAATGTTCAAAACCTAAAGCCACAAAGGCCATGATCGGGAAAAAAATGGCGAATACCTTCCCTATGACCTCTCTGGAGGCAATGGCTATCCAAACCGCCAAACATACAAGCCAATTACATAATATTCCGCGTGTTAAGGCTTCGGCAAAGGTTAAACCGACTTTTGCATTAGCGATCTTTAAGGCAGAAAGGCCTACTGCCATATCTCCCATTTTCCAAAGGTTAGTGTTATAATACAGGTAAGCTAAAAATACCGAACCGATAAAATTAGCCGCAAACACAATACCCCATTTATAGATCATTTTCCAGAATGCCGCTCTTCTATCCAATACGCTCATTAACATCAGGTTATTTCCGGTAAAAAGTTCTGCACCTGCGATTACCACCAGCATCAGGCCTACAGAAAAGACGGCTCCGGTAATAAACCTTGCCATCCCTAAACCTAAATACTTTGCGGCATCATGGCCGACTAATGTCGCAAGGCACGCCCCAAAACCTATATAGACCCCTGCTAAGATCCCCAGGATAATCAATTTAGAAATAGAAGCATTTACTTTCTGTACGCAAATACTCCTGCTCAAGCTATCCGCAATAGTCGCCGGTGCCCGGCAATCCACGCTCACTGCTGTTCCCGTATCTTTTTTCTCTTCCACCATACATCCTCCCTTTTTATTAGTGATATTTATCACTAATCAGATTAAAAAAATATCTCACCTATTGACCGAAAAATATCGTAATGCTTTTAATTCGATTGCCAAATCTACATTGCGCAGAGTAACTTCCGGGGGCACTGATAGCGCTACGTGTGAAAAGTTTAGAATAGAATACACTCCTGATTCAACCAATGTTCCTGCGACTGCCTGCGCGACATCAGATGGCACGGCGATTATGCCGATATGAACATTATTCTTTTTTATGCTCTCTCCTATATTATCGATATGCTCTACTATCACATTTCCGCAGATTTTACCGATCTTTCCTTCTTGTTTATCAAAAGCAGCTACGAATTTTAACCCTTCTTCTTCAAACCCCTTATAATTAAGCAGGGCTGAACCTAGATTGCCTACCCCTACAACAGCAAGGTTAGACATCTCTTTTCCGCCAATAATATCTAAAAGATAATTTTTTAATCGGGAAACTTCATACCCCGTGCCCGGCTGGCCAAACTTG
>Ga0105164_10000260_pt1 | contig 39321 bp, 44 predicted proteins | sample VDWuncwatermetaG_FD_89674 | JGI IMG/M metagenome (GOLD analysis project Ga0105164, IMG submission 89674) | Wastewater microbial communities from Netherlands to study Microbial Dark Matter (Phase II) - VDW unchlorinated drinking water | ecosystem: Environmental > Aquatic > Freshwater > Drinking...
ACGACTCGTCTGCCCCTATCGCGATCGCTGATGGCCACGGCAGGGCCCTACGTTCTCTGTTAGGAGTGATCTGGTGATCATCACACGTCCTACACGGGAGATTCAGGACACACGTCTCCTCTCCGCTGTCTATCGAAGCGCCTGAACACCGCTCCTATAGCACAGTTCGGAGCCTCGATGGCTTTTTTATGTCACGAGTCGTGAATTATCCGGGCTAGGAATCGTGCCCATCCATACTACAGGGGGACCTCCGTTCGACCGATAGGTTGGAGAGCTAAAACAATCCAGACTCGCGCATCATGTCTACCCTTAATCCCTCAACTTCTAATTCCCAATCCAAGACTCAACAATCACGTGTGCTGATAGGAGAGGAGACGAGCCTGATCCTGGAAGCAGTTCCAGAGGCCATCTTCTTCTTGGATCACGACAATCGCATTCTGTTCCTGAATCCTGTGGCCCAGCAACTTGTCGGGCAAATACGCGATGTAATTGGGTTGGGGTTTCACGACCTTATTGGATGCGTCATGTCTGGCGAGAGCGAGGTGGCCCAGTGTCCATTCACTCGGATGGTGAATACCGGCGAGCTTGTCGTGATCCCTTCCCACTTTTGGGATCGAGAGGATGGGACTCAGTTTGAGCTCTCGCTCTCGTTCTGGCCCAGAACCCAACAGGGCGTGCTAGTCGGTGGCATGGTCATGGTCCGTGATTTGACCACTGCCATGGAGATTCAGAGAGATGTACAACGCGCCGCACGGCTGGCTGAGGATGCGCCGAATCCTATTGTGGAGTTTGATGCGACGGGTGCCATGCTGTATGCCAACACCGGCATGCTCAATGTAATGGCTCAATGCGGGCTACTCGAAGCCGGGATCGAAGTAATGTTTCCGGCTGTTCTACCGGCCATGTTGCAGGAATGTATCACGACCAATTCTGCTCTCATGCGGGTTGAACATGTCGTGGCTGATCGGGTTATTGCCTGGTCGCTTTTTCCCCTGGAGGAATTGAAACTCGTTCGTGCCTATGGGCTTGATATCACGTCCGATGTGGCCTTGCGTCGAGCGAAAGAAGCAGCTGAAGAGTCGACGCGGGCAAAAGGTATCTTTCTCGCCACCATGAGCCATGAACTTCGGACTCCAATGAATGGGGTACTGGGGTGCACGCAGCTACTTAAAGACACATCATTGACCGACCAGCAGCGGGAGCTCATCGAGACGATGCATCGCTCCGCGGATGCGTTACTGACGCTGGTGAACAACCTTCTCGATTTTTCAAAAATTGAAGCCGGCAAGATGACGTTGGAAGTGGCCGATGTGAATCTGCGATCACTGATCTGTGACGTGACAACATTAATGGAGGGGTTGGCCTCCCAAAAAGGTCTCACCGTTTCAGTGCAGATCGATCCTGATGTACCAGAGGAGTTCCGAGGGGATCCGATCAGGTTGAGACAGATCCTTTTCAATCTTGTTGGGAATGCGATTAAGTTTACCGAACGAGGACGGGTGACGATCACTGTCTCCTTGAAACAGGGACGGACTGAGGGATCGGACTCAGTCGTTCTGCAGTGGCGCATTCAGGATACCGGTATTGGGATGACGCCTGAACAGCAGGTACGCCTCTTTCAGGCCTATGCACAAGCCGATGCATCGACTACAAGAAAATTTGGTGGAACCGGACTTGGTCTCATGATCTGTCATCAGCTTGTCCAGCTGATGGGCGGTGCCATTACAGTGGAGAGCTCGATTGGCCAGGGCAGTACATTCGCCTACACCACCAATCTTTTGCCCGCGATACATCGGGATGGCGCCACATCTTCTTTGGGAACGGATCAACGCAGTATGGGAGAACAGGTTGGACTTCTGCGAGTACTGGTTGCGGATGATAATGAGATCAATCAAGTGGTGGCCTGTAAATATTTGCAGAAACTCGGTTGTCATGTCGAAATTGCTCGCACGGGCCGTGAAGCGGTGGAAGCGATCACTCGAACCGCGTATGACGTTGTGTTGATGGATTGTGAGATGCCGGATATGGACGGCTATGAAGCCACCAGAGAGATTCGTCTTCGCGAGGATGGGACGATGAGCCATCTACCCATCATGGCCCTCACCGGTCATGCCTCCGATGAAGATGCCCAGAAGTGTCACCAAGCTGGGATGGATAAAGTTATAACGAAGCCATTGACGTTGCCAATACTTCGTGCGAGTCTTCGAGAGCTGTTACAACAAGCCAACTCCTAATTCCATAATACATCGAGCAGCGGTTGAGGCTGATTGCCGGCTGAAAGTTTTGATTCATTGGACCTTTCCTACGCTCTAGAGCGGTATATCTAGGGCTAGACTCTCTCTAGCCACTTCGGTACAGTGGCGTCATGAATCCGACTCCTGCATCCGATCGATTTCTGCTCTATAGCGATTTTAATTGTCCATTCTGTTATGCACTGCATGAACGGCTGCACGAGATGGGTGTGGTTGGTCGGTGCGAATGGCGTGGGGTTCAGCATGCACCGCAGTTGCCCCGTCCCATGAAACCGTGGGACGGCTCGTTAGGAGCAGAATTGCGGCACGAAGTTGCGATGGTACAGCGATTGGCACCGGGGTTGCCAATTGCATTGCCGCCTGGGAAGCCCAATACCCTGCCGGCGATTGAACAAGCAGTTGCGCTCTTGCGAAAGGATTTACAGAACGGGATGGACTTTGTTCAGCGAACCTACCGTGCCTTTTGGTGCGACGGTCGAGATATTTCCGATCCGCTTGTGTTGAAGCAGTTGGCAGGAGAATATTTCACTGACGATATTGATGGGGAGAACCAGCTCGTTGCGCAGAAATGGGAAACAGCTTGGCATGCAACGGGTCAAAATGGAGTTCCCCTCCTCGTGTCGCCGGACGGGGATTTGCTCGTTGGTTGTGTCCCTCAGGAACAGGTTCGACGGTTCTTCACGTAACAGCTTGATGCTACATCAAGAGTCGAGCGGGTATTCTGTAATTCTCGCCGTTGACTCTCTGCGGTATTTGTTAGGACTGTAGTGTCCCTCCGTAACTTCTCCACGTCAGTCTTTTGCTAATCCAATTCCTTGGCATAGTCGGCAAGAAAGAGATCAGTCGTCCTTTTGAGTATGTTCAAGTACGCATCAAGCTGATAGCCGACCTGTCTGCGATGGATACTCTGGCCGATCGGTTTCAGAGTGATTGGGCTGCCTGCTGGTGGTCATGCCATCACAGGCTGGTCACGATGAAGGCAGCTCCGACTCCCAGGGCAAACAACAGTACAAACGATAACAGTCCAACGATATACGTCATACGCCCTCCAGGTTGAAGGCTCATGTGGACCAAATGTTACGTAAAGCGATGTGGCATCATCCGTACCAATAGAGATCGACAAAAGAGTTCAATGAAATCAGTTCGTTAGATCGATATGCTGAGTACAAGTGGTTTCAACCGTGAAGGCTGCAGAGAACGAGGGGATTGCCTAATTGACCATGTGACTGACACAATATTCAGAATATCAACCAGTTATATGTGTGGAACCGTAGCGTAGGGTTTAGAGAACAGCGGTGCTCTTTCCTTGCACAGCGAGATTTCTGCAATGAGCTGAAGCTCACTGGCAATCAGAGGCGATCAGGAAACGTCAATTCGGCAATTGCAGATTTATCCAGATCACCTTTGCCCAATTCAATCAATCGTCGATATTGGCTCAGTGTTGCCTGTGCGAGTGGTAGCGGGAGGCCGGCTTCTTTGGCTAAGTCGAGCGCAATGGCCGAGTCTTTCACGGCGTGGGCTGCTGAAAAGTAACAGTCATGTGCACGGAGCTGCATATCTTCTCCGTCTGTTTCCAATACTCGCGAGGCAGCCCCGGTCTGGCTGAATACCTCGCGCAGGAGAGTCAGATCGACTCCCAGTGCCTTCCCCAGTCCTAACCCTTCGGCCAGCACGGCGGTATTGCTGTTCATCACCATGTTCACGAGCGCTTTGACTGTTGTTGCTTCTCCAGCTGGGCCGATATATCGTACTATCGTACCGAGGCTGTCCAGCACCGGGCGAGCCCGGTTGAACACATTCTGCTTGCCTCCACACATGAGATACAGAGTGCCTTGCCGAGCTTGGGTGATGCTGCTCGCCATACAGGCTTCAAGGGCTGCACCACCTCGCCGTTCAACTGCCTGTTCGATCTCGATGTGAAGTGCCGGCGAGACCGTCGCACAGTTGATGAACAGTCGATCTTTCGCGTGAGCCATCAGGCTGGTCGAGTCCATTTCCGAATAAATGTCCCGCATCGCCGCGTCGTCCGATACGACGGTGATGACGATATCGGATAGTTCCGCAACTCGCGCCGGTGACGTGGCGGCTTCTGAGTCCAGTTCATGTGCTAGCGACTGCGATGCGCTGGCTTGACGATCCTGAATCGCTGCGATGCGGTATCCGAGTTCTTTTAGTCGCCTGGCCATATTGGCTCCCATCCGACCTACACCGACGAATCCGATGCGAGCGTTTGTATCCGCCATGAGAGGGTATCCTTTTCGAATGGCTACGTGACCAAAGATGGGATCGCTAGAGTTGACGGTCTTCCGTCAGTTCAGAACGAACTTTGGTCCATCGAAGGTTGCTCTTCCCATCGGTTGTGGTAAACCCTCGGTCATGGAAGGCGATGACGCTGACGCGTTGGTGCTGCTTTTGAACAGGTTGGAGTTGTGGGATGCCATCTTTGGTGTGCACGGTCCCGCGGAGCGTATTGACAATCAGCAGATCAGTCGCGGCGGAGGGTTTGATGAGCCACACGAAGGCGGCGGAACCTCCGGCATAGGTGCCGGATCCCTCCCATTGGCCGACGAGATCAGAATCAACGGTCTTGAGTTGAAAGACCGGTACGCTGGTAGCGTCGCGTCGGAGTTTCCAGAGCTCGGCTGGGATGCGCGCGGGGTTTTGATCGAGCGAGAGTCTTGTCCAGGTGGCCTGAACACTGCCGGTACTCGCGAACGATTTGGACGTCGCCTTGCGGTAGGTCCCTTTCCATCCAAGGCCCTTGAACGTGTTGGCTCGCTCGAGTGACCATAAACCTGCTTCAGCGTTCAAAATTCCGTCAAACTGCATCATGGATGAGAGTGACCACGTGAGATTGGGTTGAATGATGAGGAGCATGTCGTGCTGGGTCGTCCCCTGTGTGAGATGCGTATGCCAGGTTCCAACCAGGCTCGTCGGATCAAACGACGTCGCTTTCTTTGGTCCGACCTGGGCACCTGACGGGGCAGGACGTGTTTGTGTGAGCGTGACGGGGGCCGGTGGAGCGACGGTCTCAGTATGGGTTCCACGGCCCGACATGGAGGGTGGGGCGGAGGGAGGAAGCGTGGCCGTCAAGGATGCTCCGTATCGGGTTGCGGCGGTCCTGCTCAATTGGGTGACCAATTCACCAAGTTGTTTCTGTTGGGTCGAAGAGACGATCACGGTCACAAACGCGTCTCGATGCATGAAGGTCAGCCGGGACAGGGTCGGAGAGGAGTCAATTCGCACCGCTCCATCGCCTAGGCCTGGAATAAGATGGCTGTCACGGCGCAGACGCTCTTTATTGAACCATGCTCGCCGGTCCGTACCAGGTGCGTTGTCTAGCTGGACCGTGACGGCATTTCCCGCATTCCGGTGGGCTTTGAAGATACAGGTTGTTGGATCAGCCAGAGTCCCTTCCTGAACCGGTTCTCCAAGCACCCGTTCCACGTCTGCAACGGTTATCAGGGAACAAGGGGATGTTTTCGAGCTGAACAGGCTGGATGACTCACTGCACGAAAGAAGCAGCGGAGCCAGCCCAAGAAATGTGTACGGTAGTATGCGGGAGAACATCGCAACGTTGCCTTGATGATTCGTGGTTGGGAATTGTACCGTGAATGAGCGGCGGAGTGCCAGTGGGGCTCGAGCCGCGGCACGGTGTGCGCTGTGGTGGGGGGAACCCCTTTGATCGAGAGGAAAATGGGAACGAGTTGTACCGATCAGCCGGCTACGAATCGTAAGGCCACGCCGTTGATGCAGTACCGAAGGCCGGTGGGCCTCGGCCCATCCTTAAACACATGGCCCTGGTGGCCCTCACATCGCGCGCAATGAACTTCCGTTCTGGACATGAAGAATTGGGAATCGGTTCGCGTCTCGATCACGCGTGGATCAATCGGCTGCCAGAAGCTGGGCCAACCGGTACGGCTGTCGAACTTGTGCTCGGATGAGAAGAGCGGCAAATCACAGCCGGCGCAGTAATAGATCCCTGACTCATGGTTGTCATGCAGTGCGTTGACGAATGCTCTCTCTGTATCTTCATGCCGCAAGACACGATAAGCGGTGGAGGACAGTTGTTTTTTCCATTCCTCATCAGTCTTCGTGATCTTCACGATTGGATCGATCTGCACTGTAGGTGGCATCGGGGCTCTCCTTCATTGGTTACGTGTGTCAGTCGAACGGCACGCTGAAGTCTTACAGGGTTCCTCATGAGCACGGCAATCCCCTCTGTATGGTGTCGTAAATGGTACGGTTCAGGAATTCAGAATGCAAGGGTTCAAGGGGAGGCCTGGCATCACTCCTCGGCGTTCAAACCGGTGAAGGCCAGGAATCTGCCATCCAGCGTGATCCCATCCCTAGGGAACTGTTGGCCGAGCCTGGAAAGGATGCCAGTCTTGTCAGGTCAATCAGGGGCAGAAATCTTCCGAAGGAGTTTCCATATTGTCCAGAGAGATGGATTCGGCTCAGTCAGTTCAGGTTCTGCAAGGTTGATCTGAACGTCATACAGGTGAGTGTTCAGATTCTCCACTTGGGTCACGGGATACCAATATTCGTACGGCTGCTCCCAGCGATCATGGCAGACTAATCGCAAATAACACCGGCTGAGTGGTTTGACGCGGATCGGTGTGGCCGGTCCCAGCACGATGGGAATCGAGTGTTTGTGATACCGAGGCCCATGAGAATACAGGGCTTTGACGGAAAAACTGCCCTCCCATCCGCTGAGCTGAAGCAGGCAATCATACGCGACTCCTTGCCCAACGTTCTCCAAATCAGGCGTCAGTGTGATGACATCTTCGGCCTGGAACGCCGATAGGTTGGTGATGCGCAGAGCGGGCTGCTCAGCCCGGAAGTCGTTCCTCAGACGATCAACGAATCCACGCCAAAAGTATATCCCTGCTCCTATGCAGATGATGAAAGTCAGAAGGCCGATGAGTAATGACCAGTCCATGGTGTGCGTGTCCGGTTGAGTCAGTGCGAGATCGAAAAAATGGAAAACCTACGTGGAGGAGAGGCGAGTGTCAACTGGACGATCTGCGTTTCGCTCGGATAAAGTCTGAAACGGGAAAACCGAGCTGCTGAGCTTTCCCGACCATGCGTTGGTAGGTCGCTTCGTCGAGCTGTGGGCTGCGGGATAGCATCCAGAGATAGCGGCGGTCCTGTGTGCCAACAAGAGCCGTCTGATAATCCGGATCGAGATCGAGGATCCAATAGTTACCGTCTCTGGAGGGGCCGACAAGCCGCGCAAAGAAATTGTCGAACGTGACGGCCAGTTTCGCATTCGTGTGTGCATCCACTATCGTCGCGATGCCGTCGACTTGATCGAGTTTGCCGCTCCTGGTCACGCATTCATTGTGCACGCCGATCGTCCTATCAGGACGAACCGTATAGATGGCCTTTGAGTCGATGCAGTGGCGCTGAAACCACATGGGGAGCCGCGCAATCTCATACCACGTCCCGGCGTAACGGGCGAGATCCACCGACGCCACAGTGTGAAGGGGCTGCCTCGACTCTATTCCTGCGCAACCTGCCAGGATAAGCATGCATGTGCTCACGAGTATCGAGAGACCTGTTTTCATGACTGATTCTTGTGAACGATTGCGGTGAGCTGCTGGATCATCTGTTCCTCCTCCGCGCACTGGCATTGGACTAGGACGAGGGATCTGAAACGCCCGGTACCAAAAGCCTTTGGCTCTCGCCAGCGTCATGACCACTCATGATCATGACGACGTGTTTTTCGCGGAGATCTGCTGTGCTTTCTCTGCCACGCTTCCAGCGCCGCTTGAAGGATGAGTACCGTGTTAGAGATCAGATCACGTTCGGTGTCCGTGAGCTGCTTGCCGGCCAGCAGATGCCGTTCGATCGGTGTTGAGCTCGAGACAAATCGAACCAGTAACCGTTGGAATGGTACCTGTTGCGGGTAGTTGATCATGATGTTCTCGTGGGTTGAGGGTGTGGTGCCAACATTCGCATCTCCCAGTCAGTGTGGCTGTCGATGATCTGTCGGTGACAGATGCCATTCGGTAGCATGCGCGTGTCAAACGAAGCGCAGTTCTATCAAGCCTCTGTAAACCTATGATGGATTTTTCTCTTCAACGGTGATGTCTCCAAACTTCGAAATTTGAATTCGTTTTCCTGGATTCTTGAGGATCTTCGAGATCACTTTGCTTTCTACAAAATGTGCTAACTCCTCGATAGATCCGTGGTCAACTAAAAACTGCTCGTTAAAGACCAGGTGCCAAGACTGCTTCTCGACGCCGCTGTGAAAGATAAACGTCGGCCTGATCTTCTGACTGAACGTTACGCCTATAAATTGCTTTTCTAGGCAGTTCCGTATGGTTTGAATCTTAATCGGATCGATCCCACATTTCTCACTGTCCATGGATTCCTCCATTACTTCTACCGGGTCAGCTGTTAGGATTTTCGATTACTTCCTCTCTCTGTCTGATCGGACCATCCGGTCGGCGCCCAGCTTCCGTTCGCAACCACTTCTCCAACGCATCGTTGACCAGGAGATCGAGGTCCGAGTCGGTCATGGCGGGGTATTCCTGTCAAAACTTTCGCTGAAGGGTCTGACGTTCCGTGGCGACGTACCGTTCGCGAGATTGCTGCGCCGCCTCACGGGCCTGCTGATGCAATGTCTCGTGTCCCTGGATTAATAGACTGCCAGTTCGATTCGAAGCCTGATCTGGTTTGAGGCCGGCACATCCGTTTAGAGGGGTGAGGATGAGAATCACAGCGAGTCGCATGACGCGCCTCCGCGAGCGCTGACTGTTCGGATGGTTGGAGGTATTAACCAACCGAGGAGCCGGGAACCTTGCCGTCCACGATCTGTTGGCCATAGACAATGCACTGGGCCGTGGTGTCATCCTCGGTCGCATATCGGCCAGTCTTCACGAAATGACGACTATCTTCCTCGTCTTCAGTGGTCCATGAAATGAAGACATTCAATTCCCATTGGCCGGTATCCACGAGCTGCCGAAGCGCAGGTTGAATCGTGAACCCCTTATAAGTCACAGCCTGGGCCATGTGCTGGTATCTACCTACTTCCTTTCGGCAGCCGACCCTCTTGAAGCGGTGACACTAGAGGGTCTTATGAGCGAAGGTCCTCTAGCAGGATGCTGAAAAAATCCGCCAGCGGCGTTCTCGCATCGCTCAGAGGCTCAACGTACCGAAGCGTACGCCTCGCCCCTTCGCTCGCTGCGGCCTTGCTGGACAGCCTTTTTGAGCATCCTGAAGTCATTCTGATGCAAGCACCGACCTGAAAGTTCTGGCCGAACTTTGCATCAACCATGTTTTTCCGAAGTCTGCTAGGGGCTGTTCACACTACCGTAAGCCCTCCACGATCAAGGCGAAGTTGATGAACGCGATGAACATGATATCAAGCTTCTCAAACCGTGAGAAGATCCGCCGAAATCCCTTCAGCCGGCGGAACAAGCGTTCGATCTCATTGCGGCGTTTGTACAGAGTACGATCGTAGTTCCATGGGGCCCGCCGATTCTGCTTAGGAGGCACCACTGGGACGTACCCAAGTTCCACAGCCAGCTGTCGTGTCTCATCGCCTTCATACGCTCGATCCATTAACAAGGGAATGGGGCGCGGCCGTTTCCCGAAGCGGTGGAGGAGCTTGCGGCCCTCAGGGGCATCGTGGGCCTGGCCTGGGGACAGGGCAAATGTCAGGGCCGTTCGAGCATCCGCGGCAACCAGATGAATCTTGGTGGTCCATCCACCGCGGGAGCGGCCGAGAGCTTGCGGCCCGTTTTTTTTAATGCGCCCGTCCCATCCGGATGAACCTTGATGATGGTACTGTCCAACGCCACGACTTCGAGCTTCACGCGGATGATCTGCGCCCGTTGTAACTGGGTAAAGACGCGATCCAGTACCCCACTTTTCGCCCATCGGTTCATGCGCGTATAGATCGTGTGCCAGTTCCCAAACCGCTTGGGAAGGCCACGCCATTTACACCCTTGCTCGGCGACATACAAGATCGCGTTTAGGACATGCAGGTTGTCGAGCGTGACGTTGCCGCGTTGGATCGGCAAGCAGGGCTCGATGTGACGATACTGAGCCTCGGTAAGTTCCATGAGCACAGTATCGCATAACCAGGATAGGTAGTGTTAACAGGACCTAGATATATGGCGGAGGGGGCGAGATTTGAACTCGCGGATGGGTTACCCCATCTCCGGTTTTCAAGACCGGCACGTTCGGCCGCTCCGTCACCCCTCCGTGTCTGATATTCGCTTTAAATTCAATTGTTTCGTTGGTAGGCGTCTGATCCCCTTCTCGGTGAGGGTCCGGCTGGGGCGCGTTTTCTGGGTTAGTTAACCTCCTCGGACTTGTCTCCAATAGCTCATCGTCCAGACGCTGGACCTGGTGCCGATGGTCTCCCTCAAAGAGATGCGAGTATACATCCAACGTGATGTTGATGCTACTGTGACCGAGTTGTTGTTGGATATATTTTACGTTCGCATTCTGTTGAATCAACAGGCTGGCGAAGGTGTGCCGCAGGTCATGGAATCGTACCCGACGCAGCCCAGCCGCTTCGAGACAGGCGTAGAAGCCTTTCCTGAGGACCTCATTCGTCATACGGTTGCCATGTGGCGTCAAGAAGACCCATTTCGGGAAAGCGTATCCCTTCATCGAGCTTTCAAGCTGAAGATTTTCTTTCAACTTGAGCAACTCGGCTTGTAACTGGGGAGAGAGATCTACGCGCCGAATCCGGTTGGTTTTGGTGGATGTCTCTTGCCGCCTGACAACATTATGCCGGACTTCAATGAAGGATCCCAGGAAGTCAATGTCTTCCCATTGGAGGCCGATCAATTCTCCCTCTCTCATGCCTGTCCGTACGGCACAAAGGAAAAGCGGATAGAGAAACGAATACCGCTCCTTAGTGGTGGCAAGTAAAGCCTTGACCTCGATTGCGGTCAGCGGTTCGATATGGGCGCTTGAGGCCTTGCATCCCTTCACGATCATCCCAACTTTGGACACAGGATTGGCGGTAGCGGTGCCATCGTCAATGGCATGGTTGAACATTTCTCGCAGCGGCGTCAGGATATTCAAAATCGTCCGTTTCTTGAGCCCCTGGCTGTTCCAGGTGGCAACCAAGTCTTTCACATCCTTTCTGGTCACGTGATCCAAGGTGCGAGAGCCTAGGGCAGGGTAGAGGTGCTTCTTACAAACCTGCCGATAGCCTGAGGCTGTTGAGAATTTGCAGTTGTTATCCACGTAGGCACTGAGCCGATTCTCCATGTACCCTTTCAGGGTTGGCATGTTCTGTTCGGGTTGTGAAAAGACTACAGGACTGCCATTGGCCTCGGCCCATCTGATCTTTGCTTCAATCTTCTTGGCAAACTCTAAGGCTACTTTCTTGTCAGAGAACCGCTTCCTCTTGCGGCTGTTATTGTGGATGATGGAAACCCACCAGCCAGACTTTCCAGTTCGTTGTGTAACTTTGACTCCCAATTCATCCTCCTTGGATTAGACGGTTCTGCCTACAGCATGATTGGTTGATATGTTGTCACCATCTTTCTTCCTGCTCTCAGTCATCCATCCACACGTGGCGTAATGCTATAATGCTGGCATAATATCTAATGGCACTGCAACAACGCTATTGACGCCCATAGCAGGGCACAGTAGGGTGTGAACAATGGAATAGGATACCTCATCCAAGGAGCAGTTTGATCTCCACATCGATTCTCGGTGAGCGATGCAGACGAAGATCCTGGCCATTCAGCAAAAACGGCGCCCACATGCCAGAGTGGAGGAAGCCCTTCGTGACCTTCTCAAGAAGTACAAGGGCAAAGGCAAAGGATAAACCTATGATGGGGTATTAGGCTACATCCGTCCTGTGCCGCGCCTCTTGCATCTCTCGTAGAGTATTTTCAACCAGCGTATCGATATCGACTTTTGTAACCTGCCGCCTGGTCAAAAACTGGTCAATATCCGTCGGACGAATAAGCACCTTGGTCCTATGGCCAGCTTGATAGCACGGTAAGCCATCAGCGAGCCAACGCTTGACCGTACGGGCAGAAACGCCCGCCCAGGCAGCTGCTTCCTTCAACGGGAGAAATCCTGGACGCTCCATCATTCAGTGACCAATGAGTTAACGCTCAGCACCCCTGCCGATGTGGCCTAGTCAGTGAATCGTCTCGAAACGCTTTCCTAATAGTGATCCCCTGCTCAGTCATTGCTCTCTCAAGCACTTATGAGAAGGTTCAGATTTTATAACCATACCGAAAAAGTAGGGGTGGCCACAGAAGCGAAGGGACTCCGGTGTTGGTGCCGGCCGCGTTCCGGGAGGCACTCACCAAGGTCTGCAGAGCGGCGGAGTGGCGGACGAATGTCTGCTGAGGCACCGCGTCTCGAGACGCCGTGCCAGGTGAAGTCTGGCACCGTCGTGTCGCACGATGCGACTCGACCGTGCAAACCGAACAGCCATCGCCCATTAACGGGTGTGGCACGCCCGTGGCAACCGCGCCACCGCGGACGGTTTCACGCCTGCAGTCGTGCGTGGTCACAGATTGGGAGATTCTGTTGCGCCCCGGTGTCGGTGAGGGGCGCAACACGATGTTGAAAAGAGGTCGGTGCGCGAGTTGGTGTCTGAGTCCACTCATGGTCGAGATGGCTCTTCAGGGAGAATCGAGGAGCAGAGGTGCGAGTCTACTACCTCCATGACGGGAATCCGGATATCGAGGCGTGCCTCATGTTCAAGGATCATGATGGGCGCATGGGGGCGACCTCCTGTGCACGGGAACGAATGGATTGACTCCCGCACCAGTCCGAAGTAGACTAATCTTAGTCCATATGGGGGGGTATGAAAGTTGCCACCAAAACGGTGAATGTGCATGAGGCCAAGACCCATTTTTCAAAACTCCTTGCCGCCGTTGCAAAGGGGCAGCGCATTACGATTTGCAAAGATGGAACGCCGGTGGCCGAGCTGGGACCGCTCAAGGCCAAGCTGCCACGTCGCCGCTCAGGGCTTTTGAAAGGACGCGTGACTATCTCTGACGATTTTGATGCGCCGTTACCCCCGGACATGATGGCTGCGTTCGAGGCTGGGCCATGAATCTGTTGTTAGATACGCACGTGTTTTTGTGGTTTGTGATTCGGTCTCCACGACTCTCGAAAACCATCTATCACCAGATCGAGACCACGCCCGTGGTCTATATCAGTGCCGCGTCCCTATGGGAAATCGTCATTAAGATCCAACTCAACAAGCTTGCCGCGGATCCCAACGAACTCGCGGCGAAGATCGCGGACAGTGGATTTCAGGAATTACCGGTGTCTGTGCTCCACACCCTGGCGCTTGAACGGTTGTCGCTGCATCATCGTGATCCCTTTGACCGTATCTTGGTGGCGCAAGCCCAGGTTGAACACCTGCGCATGCTCACGTGTGATGCGAGTTTGAAGCCCTATGGTCCGGTGTGTCAGATGCTTCCGTAGACCAACCGAGTGTGCATCTCGTCCCGGTCTGATCGAACGGATCACCGTGGATCCGCTCCATCGCGTCACATGTTCGAGGCAAGATCTGGGAGCTGCGTCCGGAATGGTCGGGGACTGAGTACCGGTTCTTTTATGCCGCATTCGTGAGGCAGCGGTTCGTCATCCTGCATGCGATCCGGAAGAAACGGCAGAAACTGCGAGAACGAGACATTGTCCTTGCGGAGCAACGATACGAGGAGGTCACGCGCAAGGCGTCACGATGAATACGCATAGACAGTACATTAACGAACAGATCAAGAAGGAGCCAAAATTCGCCAAGGCTCTTGCGAAGGCGGAGCAGGAAGTTGGGATTGCAGTGGAGCTGGCGAAGCTGCGGGAACGACGCGGGCTCAGTCAGACGGAGCTCGCCAAACTCACCGGTATGAAACAGCCGCAGATTGATCGCTTAGAAAGCGGGGCCCATTTCCCCGCGTTTCCCACCCTGCAGAAGCTTCTGGGCGTGCTCGGTGGCAAATTGGAACTGACCGCGGATGCCTGCCATCTCGTTCCAACACGACCGAAGGTCGCCAGCGCGCGGCGGTAGCGCGTCCTCAGCATCCAGAGTGCAGAGAGTCATCATAATCGAGGGGAGAGAGACCATGAGGCAGCGCGCCGCGAGACGACACAAACATCTCCAACTCGATCAAGGGAAACTCACGCGCGCGAAGGCCGTGCTGGGTGCCAAAACGGAGACCGAAGCCATCGAACGCGCCCTTGCGCTCGTGGTGGAGGAGCACAGGCTCGACCAACTCTTGAAGTGGGTGAAGGGACGCATGCAGCTGCGAAGAGTCTTTCGATGAGATGCGGCGCCTCAGTCTTCATACGAACCGCTCCGTCGACTAGTTGCACACTGAGGACCGTCGTCACGCAGAATCAACGGGACGTTCTCGCCATCCAGTCCATCCGTCCCTTCAAGCTTAGTCTGGTCTAAGCGTTGCGGGATCGTTTGATCGTGTCGTACTCCGCTCGTCTCTGATGCTGATCCATTTTTTCACGACAGTGGTGAAGCACCCCCGGCAACCTCGCGAGAGCCGTTCGGCGTTCCACTGCGTTCAGCGACCATCTAGATGGGTGCATCGTCGCCGGCTGGCCGACAAGCGCGTCAGGCTCAAGATGGCATCGAAGCCGACTCGTTGACTCCCTTCCATCTTGGCGAACGGGCTTGGTTGCTTCGGTCTCTCTGAACAGGACCTTGTTGCCTCGTTCGTTGAATCTGCTCTGCGATGGCTTGCTGGTGATGAGCGGGGACCAGCTTGTTGTTTCGGGTTAGGTGCCTGTGGCAATCGTCCGTCGCCCTGGCTTTCCACTGGTGGGCTGCGTCGATCATGCCCGCGCGCCGCCTCTGAAGCGGCTCCTTTTCACGGGCATTCCTCCGCTTCGCGCCCGCCAGCCCGCCAGGTGGCGGCGGCCTCTCTGTCTCCTTTGTCGTCGCTGTGTGGCCTCCACTGCCTCGTGAGAGGCCAACACATCAACTCTAACTTAAGGAGACACAACATGGCACCTCAAGACAAAAAACCCAAGCCGGTCACCACACTCCGATGCAGCCGCATCAAGGCGAGCATCTGGAAGAACGAGGGCATGAACGGTCCGTTCTACAACGTGACCGTGGCTCGTTCGTACAAGGGCCAGGATGGAGTCTGGAAGAATTCCGACTCCTTCGGAGTCGCAGACCTTGACGCGCTGATCGTCGTCGCCCAACAGGCGACACGCTGGATCGCGGAGCGGTCGGAACGCTGATCGCCGTGTGGAAGCCTCCGGCCCTTGGGTCGGGGGCTTCCTGCATCTGAAGAAAGGAACCAAGACGCCGCGTAAACGTGGCCTGGAGCGCTTCGCTTACAACAGAGCCATCAAATGGATGACCGGTGGCAAGCAGCCAAATGTCATAAAAATCCTTCATTCGGCTGTTCGCTGAATCCAGCTGCACCATACAACTCCGTGCCACGTGAGAAAGAGGGGTGGTGCTGTATGCTGACGGCAACGTCCTTATCGGAAGTGCTGAATGGCCAATTCTCGTCCCTTCTATCCTTTCCGAAAATGAGTTCGCACATCGACCTTTGCGCGGTGGAGGGGATGCATGGCAAAATTGAGAAGACGATGCGTGGCAACAAATAAGGGTACACCAATTTATTTACCCACTTGGCTGACTTCAGATGATCACGTGACTCTTCGCAGGGTGAAGAGGGCTTGTCAGGGAGCGGTATCCTGTATGTACAGCAGACTGATTGGATGAGAAATGAATAGAAATCATTCCGAATGACGAAGGAGGTTTCGTATGATTCGTATTCTCTGCGCGCTGCCCTTTGCCCTTCTGGCGGGTGCCATGATCTCTGGCTGTGCCGATGATTCTTTGTCGGGTCGGCAACGACCCGCGCCTGGTTATGACAATGTGAATATGGGATCATCGCAGCCGGGCCAACAGCATCGTTACGACGAACCTCCGCCGGCTGCACAACGTGATCCGTATAGCCGGAGCCAGCCTGGATACTATTAGCAGGACGTCCTGACCCCTGGGGTTGTGATGCGCTGAGTTGTCAGTATCCGTCAATAAACGAGAGGAGGGGCGGGTTCTGAGAAAAGTCCAGTTAGTCTCTTAGGAGAGAGCACCTTTGCAAGAGAACGGTCCGTGCTTACGGTAGCGCCAGCATCAGATGCCGGATGTGTGAACTTTGCTTTTATATCCTAGCCGAGCCGATTCAGGCACTCCATCAGTTTGCGTTCGGACACGCTGGAGAAGTCCCCGCGCATCATGCCGGAGACCTTCGGTTGGGTGAGTCCCATCCGTGTGGCCGCGGCCTGCTGGGTGAGCCCTAGTTGGCGAATGGCTCTCCGGATCTCGATCACCAGCCCGGTCTTGATCTGGAGCGTCTCGGCATCTGGCAGATCCAAGTCTGCGAAGACGTTCCCAGACCCGCGAGAGACCTCAATTCCTTTCATGACTCGTTCTTTCATGTCGTCGCTCTTTCCTTACGCCGCATGGGGGCGCCGACGCTTTGTGGCGCGCGGTCGCCGCGGCCCCTGATGTTCCATTGCCGCACGGAGAATATAGTTGAGCCGTGTCTGGTACCCCTTGCCGGAGGCCTTCAGCCAGCGGAGCACATCCGCATCGAGACGTACAGTCACTTGCCGCTTCACCGGCGGCCAGGCGACCATCGTGGCCTTCTTGAAAAATGCGTCATCTAATGGCGGGATATCGGAGTAGTCGATATCCTTATCCGTCATGCGGTCCAGTCGCTTCAGGTCGCTCTTGATCATAGGTTTTTTGCTCACGACGATTCGCCTTTCTCATGGAGATGATGCGCGTCATGTCCTGCCCACGCGGAGTGTGAGCCATCACCATGATCCTCTTATCACGCACGTTCGACTGTAGCGACGTTTGTCGTGCTATGCAAGTCAACCATGCGGGAGAGAAGCTGCATATACCTTGCGCAATCGGCCCCACCTGTACGATTGCTTCAAGGCCGTCAGAAACGTAGCCTGTTGATCAATCCGTCGGTCTATAGCAGGGTCTACTGTCACGTTCTAGTCATTGGACAACCCTCTTACACATAAGTAGCATTGAGAATCGTCTTTCATTCGCACGACAAATGGCGTACAATGGGAACATGAAAAAAACAGGACAGATGGCTATGTCAGAGCGCATCAATACTCGTATCGACACTGGTCTGAAAAGGAAGGCGGTGAAAGTCTTCGACCGACTCGGTTTGACCGAAGCCGAGGCCATCCGTCTGTTTTATGCCCAGGTGGAACTCCACCAGGGTATCCCTTTTCCTCTCATGATCCCAAACGCGCACACGCTGGAGGCTTTTGAAGAAGCAAAGCATCCCGAGAAAATCCCCTCGTTCAAAAACTTTCGTGCACTCAGAAGCCGTACGGGCATCTAAGTCGTGCTGCTCCTCAAAACCACCAGCCGTTTTCTCAAAGACCTCAAGCTTGCCAAAAAACGGGGCTACGATATTGACAAACTCGAAGCCATCGTAGACCTGCTTCAGGCCCAGACACCACTGCCTCCCAAGAACAAGGACCATACACTCACCGGTGAATGGAACCACCATCGAGAATGCCACATCCAACCAGACTGGCTTCTGATCTACAGAATTGAGGCCACGTTCCTCATCCTCGAACGGACAGGCACGCACGCCGACCTGTTTGACTGACGGTGAGTGTGAACACGATCAGACGCCGTATCAACGGCCGGTGAGGCATTTCCAGGAAGATGGCTTGTTCTCGACCTCGCTGACGACTCGTTCATCCGGCTCAGTCAGTCGCGCATCTCAACGATTTCTCGCCTCCCATCACATGACGGTTTCCCTCGGCCTCGCAGGCCGTTCGGCGGTCCACCGCGTTCAGCAACCAGCTAGCCGGGTGCATCGTCGCCTGCTGGCCGACAATTGCAACAAGCTCAAGACCGTCCTGAAGCCGACTCGTTGACTTTCTTTCACCGTGGCGAACGGTCTTGGTTTCTTTGGTCTCTCTGAACAGGACCTTCTCGCCTCGTTCGTTGACTCTGCTCGGCCATGCCGTGCTGGTGATGAGCGAGAACCTGCTTGTGGTTTCAGGTCCGGTGCCTGTGCGCATCCGGCCGTCGCCCTGGCTTTCCACCGGCGGGCTGCGTCGATCATGCCCGCACGTCGCGAACGATCGCGTCGTCTTTCGCGGGCATTCCTCCGCTTCGCGCCCGCCGGCCCGCCAGGTGCGGACGGCCTCTCTGTCTCCTTTGTCGTCGCTGTGTGGCCTCCACGCCTGGTGAGAGGCCAACACATCAACTCTAACTAAAGGAGACAACACTATGGCACCTCAAGACAAGAAACCCCAGCCGGTCACCACGCTTCGATGCAGCCGCATCAAGGCAAGCATCTGGAAGAACGAGGGCATGAACGGTCCGTTCTACAACGTCACCGTGGCCCGTTCGTACAAGAGTCAGGATGGAGTCTGGAAGAATTCCGAATCCTTCGGAGTCGCAGACCTTGACGCGCTCATCGTCGTCACTCAACAGGCGACACGCTGGATCACCGAGCGGTCGGAACACTGACCGTCACGGGAAGCCTCCGGCCCTCAGGTCGGGGGCTTCCTTCACCTGAAAAGGGAGACGATGATGAAACTGTATCAAGCCTTTGCGACGGATTTGAATCAATTGCTGAACAGTGCACGCGCGGTCCGCATCACGGTGCCCGGCTACATGCCGCTCTCGGTCGAGGAGATTGGATCCAGTGGAGACGGATACCGGCTGGTGTCCTTGTGCCATTACGGCGAACAGAACGGCGACCTCATGCGAGATCCCGACATCGTATTTCTGTTTCACAATTTACCCGATGGCGCGGCAGCCGAACCGGTGTCTTTCCGGAATGACTACCTGGGGATCGTGCAAGAAGTCTATCGGTATGACGTGACGGGCAGACGTACGCACGTCGTGCCCTCGCTCAAACAGGAGTTGACGGACTTTGCCGAGAGCTGGTTTACCAACCTGAAGGATCAAGGATTCTTTGGCTCTACAGCGGTTCGAGAGATTTTGTCCCCGTAATCTCATCGATCCATTCATGGGGGCATGATCTGATCAGGTCATGCCTCCATCAAAATGAATACCCCAAGACAGAACATCGAACCAGTGATGCTTACTGCTTCGTGCCAAGAAAGATAAAGCTGCTGGTTCTGGCAGGGTTGAGCGCCGCACTGTACAGCCGGTGTGTCGCGGCATGGTACAAGGCCACCCCCGTGACCGTCTTAGTTCCAGTGCCACAAGCGCCACCTTCCAATGTCATCGAGGTCTGAAACACAGTGCCCTTCGCACGAGGAGACAAGGTCCCCGCAACGGTGCATCCATCTGTCGAATCACCGGAAAGCGTTCCGGCTGACTCCACGGTCACCGTGACCGTGTGGTTGTCGGCACGGAGCCCCACATAGGTCCCGGCCACCTGAGTCAGGTTCGGTGCCGACTCAGAGTCCACACCAGACGTACTCGTAAAGCTTTCTGTCTCGCCAGTGACGTAGGCGATCGTCCCGTCAAAGCTCTTGTTCGGCACATAGCTGCCATGCATCGTCGCTACCCGAATGCCCGCACCCTCTAGATTGAAATCCCTGGTGTTCGAGGAACCGAAGGAGCCGGAGTGTGAGGTGCCAGTGCCCTGAACCAGTCCAGCCAGGGTGTGGGAATTGTCTCGTGCCGTATAGAAGACCCAATACGAGCCGTCCTCCAGGACTAGTCCAGCGACGGTGCGGCCGGTAGAAGTCGTGCCTGTCCAGCGACCTTCCGCCGAGGTGGCCGCGGGGTGGGGTAGAGAAGACACGTCGCTCTCGCGATACCCGCCGCCACAGGCGGCGGGGGCGAACCCGCTATTGAAGCAGTTGGCGAAGCTCCCACAGGCCACGAGCCCAGTCATACAGAAGATAGCCAGAAGGCACCGAAGAACGTGTGTCCCGGTCATGTGCATGGTGATGCCCGCAACAACGTATAAGGGAGTCTCTGTCACAGGATAACAGGAAGAGATCCCCCCTCAAATCGGGACCCCCGAATGGCTGGAAACCGGACCAGCCGATTCCTCATGCCAGTTTGTTCCACTTGCCGGAGGGCCGACCGACCGGCCGATCCGGAGCCCGTCTCTGGCGTCCTGAGCCCAGTGCGAACGGTTTACCGGTGGTCTTTGATCCGTCTCGTCGTAGGCATGGTGTAAGACCAATTTGAGGAGGTTGCAGGATATGGCTATAGCCCGTAGTTGTCTTACATTATGGGTTTATCGTATTGTTGTGCACATGTTCTTTGACCCTCCGATGACCCGAATCAGCGACCGGTCGGCGAGGGGAGTGGGGTGTCTTAGATTGGGCTGGGGTAGGTGAGCTGATGGGGCAGCGGGCGAAACGGACGACCACGGTCACGGTGGATTTGGGTGAGCTCAAAGCGCCCTGGCTGGCCTGGTGCCAGGCCCACGGCATCACGCCGAGTCATGCCCTGCGGAACGCCCTTCGGCAGGCCATGGACCGGAGAGCAACCAGGATCCCGCCGCCTCGGCTGCGCGTGACTCCGAAGCGTGAACGAGCGACCGCTCGTATCGAACTGAACCTCACAACCTCAGAGCTCGGTGCCCTGAAGCGGATGGCTGGTCACGAAGGTTACGTGCCGACCAAATGGCTGGTAGCGATGGTGCGCGCCAAGTTGACTGGGCAGCCGCAGGTCGGACAGGCGGAATTAGAGACCTTGGCCCGGTCGAATCAGCAACTCCTTGCCTTGGGAAGGAACTTGAACCAGATTGCCAAGGTCCTGAATAGCGCCCCTCAGAACCGAGCCGCCTTTCGGGTCGAGGTCATCACCGAACTCTCCCGCGTGATCCAGGCCCATACGAAGAAGGTGTCCGATGTCTTGCGTGGGACCGTGGAGCGCTGGCACATCCAATGAGTTCGACAGGCAGCCAGATTGACCAGAAGTTGGATGAGTGGGGGAGTCGGCTCTTCAATGTCTCAACGGAGACCCTCCCACGGCCGCGGTCCAACAGAAATGGTCGTCTGAGTTCCGCCAAGTTCGTGAGCACCGGCGGACGGCTCGGCTCGCCGCAGGCTCGGGCAACCTATGTCCGGCAGAAGCTCCAGGCCATGGTCAGGCGTTCGCCTCAAGTCGTGGTGAAACTCATCAGGGCGCCGAAGGGGATGAAGGGCATCTCGAACAACCTCACCTACATTTCGCGGGATGGCCAACTCGAGATCGAGGATCAAGACGGCCAGGTGATTCAGGGCAAAGAAGCCGTGGCCGATCTGAAAGCCGAATGGCGCGATGGCGGGATGCCGATCGCGGCGGACTCCACCATGCGCGATGCCTTTCATCTCGTCCTCTCCATGCCGACACGCACCGATCCGTTGTCGGTGCAGCGCGCGGCGCGAGACTTTGCGAAGCGGGAGTTCTCGGGCTTTCAATACGCGATGGTACTCCACACATTCGAGACCGATCCGGATCCGCATCCCTCTCCGCATCCACATGTTCATCTGACGGTGAAAGCTGCGGGTCTCGATGGGGTCCGCTTGAATCCGAGGAAGGCCGATCTACAACGGTGGCGGGAGGGGTTTGCGGAGGCTTTACGGGAGCATGGCATTGAGGCCACCACCACGAGTCGGATTCATCGCATGACGCATGAACGCTGGGCGGTGCGGCATCTGCATGAGGTGAGCAGGAAAGGAGAGACGCTGGAGCGGCTGAAACGCACCACGCGCCGACATGGACGAGCCCAGGAAGTCATGCGGAATTATGAGCAGGTGATGCGAACGTTAGCCCGGTCAGATCGTGGGGAGGATCGGCAACTGGCTGCGGACTTGGTTCGTTACCTGAGTGAGCGGTCGCGGGATATTTCGAAGGCTCGTTCGCCGGAGCGCGACCGGTCTTTGTAAAGTGCCACAACCTCCGTTTCTCAATGCTTAGCTATTGTTGCAGCTGTTGTGTCGCAGGCCCGAGATCTTAAGGGTCGCAGGCTGGACCGTTGTCTTGTGCCAGGCGCAAGAAGACTGGGGTAGCCTTCGGAGACGTTTACCCGAATGGAATCGTTTTGGGTCAGGGTGTGCAATGTGAATATGGTGGACCGAGATGCAGGGGTGTGGTCATCTAGGAGGTAGAAATCTCGGGATCCTCGATGATTTTTCAGGAAGAAACGGGTAAGCTTCCGCCGGACAAGAGCCCTCCCAGCGCCCTATAGGTCAACGCGGGTTTTAAATGAGTGCTGACTTCTTCTCTAAACCCATTCTTAATTCGCCCTATTCATATCCTTCTCGCCACTGGGAGCTTGATGAACAGGGGCAGCCAATCCAGAAAATAATCGAAACCCGTCGCCCAGCCGAATTCATCATGCCGATTCCAAAGCTCAAGAAACGAAAATCCTCAGAGAAGCAGTCCTCGATTGTCTTCGATGAAGGGAAGAGTCTTTCATCACAGGAACAGCAACATGAAGTTACGGCCATCATCAACGGTGCCGACGGAATTGCCTGCTGGTTTATCGACACCGACTATAACGAAGAAAGCTTCTTCGTCAGTCACGCCTATTTCCTAGGAGCGAACAATCCCTACTGCGCTCTCAAGACCACCCTCAAGGCCGAGAGCGACCCCGAAACCTGGGCTACTTTGAACAGCGATACCTCCCGAGCATTTGATAAGCCGAAATCTGGCCGCATCGCCGTGAAAATCATCAACCACCTGGGGGATGAAGTGATGAAGGTGTTCCGGCTATGATGGGTCAGCCTACGCGAAGGAGGCTCTAATATGGCAAGTGCAGAGCAGTTGAAAGCTTTGATCAAATCGCACATCAGTCGCGACGAGGGACAGTTTTATTCAGTCGCAATGCAGGTGGCTGCATACGAGGCCAAGAGGGGTCATGGCAATCTTGCCATGGAACTGCGGGACATGATCGATGCAGCAAAGGCCAGACTTGTGCCCGGCGAATCGGGCAAACTCATCCCTCTCGCTAAGCCCCGTGGCGAGCTGGCTAATCTTTTGAGTGTCACATATCCAAAGAGTCGGATTTTGGATATGGTGTTAGACGATAAAGCATTGAGGCAGCTTCAGCAGGTGATTAAAGAGCAACATCTTTTTGCTCGAATTCGTGAACACGGCTTGGCTCCGCGCCGCAAACTACTGCTGGTTGGACCTCCCGGGACAGGTAAGACAATGACAGCATCGGTATTAGCTGGTGAATTGGGTATCCCACTTTTCTTAGTGCGACTTGATTCACTGATTACGAAATTTATGGGAGAAACTGCGGCCAAGCTTCGCCAGGTATTTGACTCAATAACAGACATGCGAGGCGTTTATTTCTTTGATGAATTCGATGCCATTGGTTCGCAGCGTGGTTTGGCAAACGATGTTGGAGAGATTCGCCGGGTGTTAAATAGTTTCCTGCAAATGATCGAACACGATCAATCGAATAGCTTGATCGTCGCTGCAACGAATCACCCCGAGATACTCGACTACGCATTGTTCCGGCGTTTCGATGATGTGATTGAGTTCAAACTACCCACGCCTGATCAAATTACAGGGCTCATACACGCCCGTCTTGGAAGCTTCCTGCCAAAGCGATTGGCTGTGAAAGCTGTAGCAGCAAGGGCCGAGGGATTGAGTTGCGCAGAAATTTGTCGTGCCGTAGATGGGGCCATCAAAGAAGCTATCATGCATAACCAGGCTTTAGTAAAGGAAGCAAACCTGAATCACATGCTGGAGGAACGTCGGCTAATCACTGACAAGCTGACCGGGGATAAGGGGATAACGTCAGGCAATGCCGGATCAGTCAAGCGATAAACGACCACATTTCATTCTTGCGAATACCTCCGAAGCCAAGCCATTTACCGCACATGGTGGTGGAGGTTCCGAACCACCACCCGAACTACCAAGAGCCCAGCACGGTGGCGCACTTCAGGCGCAACTGCGGGCTTTGCTACCCATAGCTGAGGCTACGGCTGCAAAGCAGCAGGCGCTGGAACTGGAAAGCGGTTTGGGGCTACAGATCCATTTCGCCAGCCAGCCAGGGGTCGAGCTAGCGTTCGAGAGTTTGGCAAATGATTCCCAAAAGATTGAATTGCTCAGTGTGCGCAAAGAGGGCGATAGCACTTTCGCCAACGTCTTTGTCCCAGATGGGAAGCTCCACCACTTTGAGAAGTACGTCGCTGACTACTTAGCGGAGAAAAAGAATAGTGACGGCCGTGCTAATGATCACAAGTCACTTATCAATACGATTGCGTCGATTCGTGCCGCAGAGCTTCGGGCTCTGTGGACGGATGATCCCGAACTACTTCCACAAGCAGTAGACGAGCGATTTTGGTGGGAGGTCTGGCTTCCTGTCCGTGGTCAACGTGACCGAGTCGTGGCGGACTTCCGAAAGTTTGCAACACTCGCGAATTGCACTGTAAGCGAGCACCAGGTGAACTTTCCTGAGCGAACTGTCTTGCTAATGCATGGCTCGCAGCAGCAACTATCTCAGTCGGTAATGACTCTGAATTGTGTCGCCGAACTGCGTCGAGCTAAAGACACAGCAGAGTTCTTCGATGGCATGGCTCCCGAGGAACAGCAAGGATGGTTAGAAGGCACTCTTGGTCGGCTTTCCGCGGCGAGCGACGACGAATCAACACCAAGGGTTTGCTTGCTGGACTCCGGTGTCAATCGCGCACATCCGCTGCTTGTACCACTGCTTAATACCGCCGACCTTCACACGGTTAACCCCGCGTGGGGAACTGATGACCAAGCTAACCATGGGACCGGGCTGGCAGGCTTGGCAGGATTCGGTGATCTTGTTGAAGTACTGGCCTCTGCGATGCCTATTGCAGTATCGCATAGACTCGAATCAGTGAAGCTCATCCAAAAAGATGGTGGTAATGCGGGTGATGCAAAACTCCACGCCTATCTGTTTGGAGAGGCGGTCAGTCGCCCAGAGATTTCAGCACCAAATCGGCCACGAGTTTTCACGTCTGCCGTAACAGCTTCGGACTACCGCGATAGGGGGCGTCCTTCATCGTGGTCAGCTACGGTTGACCGGCTAGCCTCTGACGCTGATGGTAGCGGGCAGTTTCCCCGCTTATTCGTCTTGTCCGCAGGTAATACACGGGACCCTGAGGCTTGGCTCCAATATCCAGATAGCCTCGCAACAAACCTGATCCACGATCCTGGGCAGGCGTGGAATGCGCTAACTGTCGGCGCTTGCACTGCGAAGACGGAGACGGAGATGGCTACACTTGCGGCCATTGCTCATGCAGGTGGGCCGAGTCCGTACACAACATCGTCGAGAACTTGGGATCCCGTGTGGCCGCTGAAGCCAGACGTAGTGATGGAAGGTGGCAATGTAGGCAAAGACGCACTAGGCGCTGTGAGCGTCTCAAGCCTCGACCTGTTGACCACTCACTACCGTCCTCTGGAACGGCTGTTCACGACCACCAATGCGACCAGCGCAGCATCTGCACTATGCGCTCGTATGGCAGCTCAGCTGATGGCAGCTTATCCTAATTTGCGGCCCGAGACGATACGCGCGCTTATCGTACATTCAGCGGAGTGGACGGAGGTTATGCAACAGATGTACCTGCCAACCGACCGCGCTGTAACTAAGACAGACTATGTCCATCTCATCCGACATTGTGGCTGGGGCGTTCCCGATTTGGATCGGGCACTCTGGAGTGCGGGGAACTCGCTCACTTTGATCGTTGAAGATTCGTTGCATCCCTACAAGAAGGTGACCGGAAAGGGGATCAAGACTAGAGATATGAATCTTCACGCATTGCCGTGGCCGAAGGAGCAACTCCAAGCGTTGCAGGATGCCAAAGTGCAGATGCGGGTCACTCTATCTTACTTTGTCGAACCAAACCCGTCCGCTCGCGGTACGGCGTCGAAGTTCTACTACCCTTCACATCGGCTGCGATTTGATGTGCAGCGACCGTTGGATGCGTCTACGGATGACTTTGTCGCCCGCATCAATGCTGCCGCAGAACGCGAGGACGGAGGAGATCCGATCAACCCCAAAGATCCAAATTGGCGGCTTGGTGACCGCCTGCGCCATCGGGGGTCGTTGCATCAAGATATCTGGGAAGGTACCGCCGCTGACCTTGCCTGCCGTGGCTTTATTGCTGTGTATCCCTCAACAGGCTGGTGGCGAACGCGGCACGCGCTAGAACGGTATGGTCTTCCCGCGCGCTACAGCCTTATTGTGTCAATCCGAACCGAGCAGACTGAGATTGATCTCTATACTGCCATTGCCACGCACATTGCCGCTGTAGTTGCAGTGGAGCACTGATGTGGAACTCGGCATCACTGACACCTTCATAGACAGTCTAGCCCGTCTGAATGGCGAGGAGCAGAAGACCCGTCAAGACGACTGCCTTCGATTTGCAGCTGAACCCTGCAAAGCCAGGAATGAGCTTTCACAAGCTCGACAAAGCCAAGGACAAGAACTTCTGGTCTGTCCGGGTCAGTAGCGATATCCGGATAATTGTCCACCGCACGCGAGAGAGTCTGCCCCTCTGCTATGTCGATCATCACGACAAGGCCTATGACTGGACTAGGCACATACCCCCGCCAACGCGACGATCTTTATGATATCCGTCTCGGTGTGCGCGCAACAGGGGCAATAGATGGCCCAATAGATGGCCCGCTGTCTGATCTCAGGAAAGACAATCTCGACCCCCAGAACACGCAGACAACGTCGGACCGAAAGCCGCACGTTCATCACCGGTTTGCCCGGTGCGAGGCGCTTGGGAGCCAGCCATTCAATGCTTTGATATTTGGGCTCTTTAGCAAAACCACATATTGGACACAGTTCTCATCCAGGACTCTTCGTAAACGTTTCTGCCCTGGGCTAAACCTTCCTTCCAGCCTGTCGTTCCTTTGGTTGGATCGACAGGCTGGTCGAACCACATAGACGCGGGCATGCCGTCCATAGGGAGTATCCAATGAGATACAGGCGTATCAATTTGGATTTACCTAAGCGAATGCATGGCTGCCCAATCTAGAACATAAGCCATGAATATTACGTACATCAAAGCATCGGGCAGTTGGCACAATGGATGCTTAGACACACGAACATCCGGTGTGTAGAGGCTGAAGAGTGGGTCTCCGGTCAGGGGGAGTGGGCGTACGTTAGGCACCGGCAGCTCACTCAGATTTACGAGTGCAGGCGGCTGTAAAGGGCAACAAACATCCAAATGACAAGGTGCGAGCATAGATCCATAAGGAGGTATCAATGGTAGATGCAATTGCACTTACATCGATAAGGAGCTTGCGAGGTATGTTGTCGAAACCCACAGCGTGCTAACGTGCGCAGGGCTTCATCTAAGAGAAGCCGGAAATGAGTCGGGCTGGTGAGAGGTGGGGGCCGGATCAGTTCCGATTAGACAGGGATCGCACCGACTATGGTGCCGTAGACACCAAGGCATTCGGTAATGAGGGGGGTCGGACTGCGTGCGCTCACTAGGAGCTTGCGCAGGGGGTGGTGGTCAACGACCACGAAAAACGCACCTACCAACTAGGAGCTGGATTCTCTCTACCCAACGATAACGATGATACAACCAGACCCACTTCACCTCCGTATTTTTCTCTCGTCGCCAGGCGATGTGGCCGAGGAGCGACGCATCGCTACGGAGGTCCTTGAGCAGTATCAGAAGAAAGGGCATGCTCGAGGCAAAGTCACAATCGAGGTTATTGCCTGGGACGATCTCCATGCGCCGACGCCGGTGGAAGCTGGTGTGACGCCACAGGAGTCCGTGACTCGCTTTAAGGGGCGCCCGGCTGAGTGTGACTTGACGATCGTCATTTTGTGGGGGCGTCTCGGTACTCAGCTACCTCCAAATATTGTGCGAGTAGACGGGAGCCGTTATGAATCTGGAACCGTATGGGAATATGAAGATGCGAAGCAGGCTGGTAAACCAATATGGGTGTATCGACACACAGACAAACCCCGTATTGATGTGGATGATCCGGAATTCGAAGCGAAGCGTCAGCAGTATCAAGCCATCAAAGACTTTATCACCAAGCTCAAAAACCCAGATGGCTCCCTGAACGGAGGAGTCAATGATTACAAGACCACAAAAGATTTTCAAGATGACCTAGGCAAACACCTCGAACTCTTTGTGCGTGATCGGCTAGAAGCTCAGGATTCGGCGAACGGCGCTCGACCGACCACGCGGCACACTACTATTCCACAGGGAGGGACTAAGTTTATCGGACGCGAGCGGGAGCAGAAGGAGCTTCGCGAGTGGGTTCTCAACCATTGGTTAGTGACTGTCACGGGAGCGCCAGGCATTGGAAAGTCACGGCTAGCGATGCAGGTCGCACTATCGCTGGAGGATGAATTCGTTGATGTCGTGACTGTCGAATTAACTCAATTGACTGAACCTGGCGCCGTTCAACATCGAATCGCGACGAGATTGGGAATCAAGGGCCAAGGAGAAAGAGATCTTGTCGACCTCATTGGGGAATTCTTGAAACCGCGAGGGAAACTGTTGCTCATTCTTGATAACTGCGAAACCGTGCTTCGTGAATGCCAAGAAGTCGTAGGTAGACTGCATGAACTCTGCGGGGAACTGCATCTGCTATTGACCACGCGCGTTGAGTTCGGCGCGACTACCGGAATGGGAATTGATTATATCTATCGAGTACCGCCTCTCGAACTGCCCGACCCGGAGCATCTCCCCGATTTGAAGGCACTGGCCAAGATTGATTCGGTTGAGCTTCTGCTCGAATGCCTGAAAGCACGCGCCGTTCCGACCGAGCTCACAGAGGAGAATGCGAAGAAAGTCGCGCAGTTGTGCTGCTGTCTCGCCGGCTTTCCCCTTGCGCTGGAGCTCGTGGCTGCGCAGATGAAAACCCTGCATTTGGATACCTTGCTGACACGATGGACCGAAAAGCCGAATAGCCCGCGCAGCGGCAAGGACGGGGCTACGCAGGAGGAGGGGGTTATCCTGCACAACGCGATCCGCAGCAGTTACGAACTGCTCGGAGAGGAACCGAATGGAGAAAGGGTTCAAGCGTTATTTAAGAGTCTCTCAGTATTTCGACGCGGATGGCTGATCGAGGCAGCTCGTCTGGTTTGCGGCGAGCCTGATGATACGGATGAAAACATCCGGACATTAATGGAGCCGCTCATCCGTGCCTCACTCGTCCAAATTGAGGACTTGTCTGACGAGTACCGCTTTTCGTATCTCGATCCTATTCGTCATTTTGCGTGGGTGCAACTGAAGAGTGAAGACCGGACCAATGACGTGGAAACCCGTCACGTACGATGGGCCACGGAATTCGCCGAACGCTTGCAGCCCAAGTTGCTCACAAACGAGCAGGCCAGTGCGCTGTCAAAGCTGATCCAAGAGACTGGCAATTTGCGGGCGGCGTTTCATTGGGCGCTCGAACGGAAGGATGCTGAAAACGCGTTGCGGTTGACCAGTGCGCTGTGGCGTTTAATGGAGATCAAAGGCTTGTATCAAGACGGCGCGACGCGCCTACAAAATGCGCTGAAACTTCGAGGCGCCAAAAAGTTCCCGCTTCTCTGTTCAAAAGCGCTTAGTGGTCTGAGTATCCTGGCCTATCGCCAAGGGAATCTTGACATGACCGAGCGTTGTTCGAAACAGAGTTACGCCTTGGAGCGGAAGTACGGAACAGATCCTACTGGGATGGCCAATGCCTTGAGCGATTTGGGGCTTGTTGCCATGCGTCGTGGACAATATAAGAAAGCCTTAGGCCTCTATACCAGAGCATTGAAGATCCATCAAACGAAGAAAGACGAGCGCTATCTAGCCGTATGTCTGTTCAATATTGGAGCGCTTTACCTGAGTATGGGCAAGTTAGATAAAGCTGAAACGAAGGTTGCAGCCAGTTTGAAAAAGTTCGAGAACACAGGAAATCTGCGGGAGGCTGCTTTCGCACTGAATACCTTGGCCCTAATAGAACGATACGGGGGCGACTATGATGCTGCGAGTCACCATGCCGATCGCAGCCTGGCAATCCGGCAGGATCTGGGAGACACCGGTGGCATGGCCGATACAATGGTCACAAAGGCTGATATTCTTATCCGCAAACGTCACTTCGACGCGGCTCTTGACCTCCTGGTGAAAAGCGGCAACATCTACCTCCAGACGAACAATGAGCGCGGGATCACGGAAGCGCTGGAGCAGTTAGCGTCGCTTGCTGCCGATCAGGAGTTTCACACAAAGGCCGTAACCCTGTATGCGGCTGCGGAGGAAGTACGCAAGAAATTGTGTATCCCACTTCCGCCGGTTGCCCAGCAGGCTCGGGATGCTCGGATTGAGTCCATACGCCAGGCTCTCGGTAAGACACGATTCGATACCCAGTGGGAGAAAGGTCGTGTGACTACCCCAGGGGAAGCCTTCGCTCTTGGAGTAGATTCCGCAAGCACGCCGTGAGGAAACATCGATGAATAAGCGGGAGTCTGTCCTCCGACTGATGACTGGGCAAACTGCTTTGGTTGGTTATGGGTCATTGTTATCGCGATCGAGTCTGGAGCGCACACTCGGTCGGACCTACACAGGGGCGTTTCTGCCATGCACGGTCAGAGGGTGGCGTCGCACCTGGGATGCAGCGGTACCTAATCGAAAGTTCTATGCCGAAGGGGTAGAGGGACGGATCATACCACGAGCCATTCTTTACTTGAATGTGACGCGAAACCCCTCAACCAATATCAACGGGGTTATCTTCGTCGTGAATCAAGAACAACTGGCCGCGTATGACCAGCGAGAATCTATTTATGAAAGAGTCGATGTGAGGGCAGATCTGGACGTGGAGGTCGAAGGTGGTCCCATCTACATGTATGTATGCCGTCCCTCGTTCTGTCAGGCTCATTCGCAGTCTCCAGCGGATGCTGCAGTGAGAGTCACCTACCTGCGGCTCATTGAAGAGGGCCTTTTGGATTTCGATGCAGAATTTCGCCATCACTACAGAAAGTCCACTGACATTCCGCCAGCACACCTGATTATTGAGGATCGGGCTGAGTCTCAATCAGCCTGATATTCTCTTGCAGTCTGATGGGTTGGAGTTAAAGCAGGCGATGCTTACATCTCTGAGATCTGCAACGCGTTCCGTGAGGCTTGAATCGTCAAAGGCGTATTGCCTTCGCTGCCGGTATTGACCAAGACCTCCACTTTTTGCTTCACTCCCATCGCTTCTTCACCGGTTCCCCGGTGTCTCACCGCATCCTTAGAAACTCTCCCACAATCTGTGTATGCGGTTCCGCTCGTGTTTTGCTGCCGCGTAGGGCGTGAGAATGTCTTTCCAAAGTAGCTTACGCGCCGGCCAACGCAACGATCTTCATCACATCCGTCTCGGTGTGCGCACAGCACGGGCAATAGATTGCCCGTTGTCTGATCTCGGGGAATACAATTTCCACGCCGAGAATCCGTAGACAACGTCTGACCGAAAGCCGGACGTTCATCACCCGCTTCCCCGGTGCCAAGCGCTTCGGCGATAACCATTCGTAGGCATGGGGCAGGAGGTCGCCGATCGTCTGAATTCCCCGCCGTTTCAGATCTTGGTGCCCGCGGGTGTTGAGGAGCAGACTCGTGATGGGCTGCGCAGCAAAGCGCCGCACCACTTGAGGAGGGATACGGCGTCCTGTCCTCCGGTACGCGCTCCCACTCAGCCTTCGCCCAGACACTGAGCCTCGAATAGCAGTCAGAAAAGGCAGCAACCCCCCTAACTTCTTCGTGGCTCCCCACGCTTTCGAGCGGCCCCCCCTTGATGCCTGTCGGATTGTTGCCTAAGCTCGCATCCGGTGAGATTCTTAGAATTCTCTACGAGAACCTGCATTTGAGTGCCCCGCCCGGAAGGGCGGGGATGAAAAATGCGTGCTGCCGCTGGCAGCACCAATCGGGTAGAGTCGTGGCATGGCGCTCAAGCGAGGCAGCCACTGTGTGTATGACACGCGCTATCATCTGGTGTGGACACCCAAGTATCGGAAATGGGTTCTGCGAGGGGCGATTCGGCATCGGGTGAAGGCCTTGTTTCAGGAGATTGCGGGGCATCACGGGTTTGAGATTGAGGAATTGGAGGTGGACAAGGATCACGTGCATCTGTTCGTGAGTTTTCCGCCGAAGTACTCGATTGGGCAGGTCGTCGGGTTGTTCAAGGCGGTGAGTGCGAAGGAGATTCGGGCGGAGTTTCCCGAGGTGCGGAAACAGCTGTGGGGTGGGGAGTTTTGGGAGGATGGCTATTTTGTGCGAACGGTGGGGGATAAGGTAACCGCGGACGTGATCAAGAAGTACATTCGGTTTCATGAGGCACGGAAGACGGGGGCCGATCAGTTAGGCCTCTTCTAGAAAGCCCCGCCCGGAAGGGCGGGGTTCTTTACTGCGCGAATAGGTCGCCGCAGACTGCATGGTTCGACGCCACCGCCTATTCCACCTCAGATGGTTCACAGGAGGCTGAAATGCACCTTAAACGGTTACTCCCCGTGCTACTTTTTTATTTATTGATACCACCGGGCCTTCTCGCGCAAAACACGCGTTCGGAACAGGATTACATCGGGAGAGTGACTGACTTGTATTGGGGGGCAGATAGTATGTGGGTCAGTTTTAACACGAGCTTCATTCGCGATGCGATAGATGGATCGAAGAATGTCAAAGTTTTGAGGCTGGAGGTAGGTGGTAGTGGTCCTACCGGTTCGTACAGAAAGGAGAGCTACTATATAAACTATGACCAACTCTCAGATTGGGAAAACGGGATCGGACAACTTGTTTCCCTTGCGACCAAGCGGATGAAAACAAATGCGCCAGGTAGTGCAGTAAGTTATCAGAAGTGTGCAATCCGTCTGGGAATTGATAAGGGTGTGAGGCCGCAAGCGTATCTATCAATTTCAGTTCCTGATGGAGAAATACCTATGCGCATGAAGCTTGAGTCCCTGTCGGAGTTCAAACAGCTCGTGCAGAAAGCAGCAGCTACGCTCAAAGCCAAGAAGTAGTATTTACCTGTATCGGTACTTGATGTTTCACGGTGATGTCTTACAGGCAGCACCAAGGCGCTGGCACGCTGTCCCATGCATTTCCTGCATGAGGGAGACAATGGGCGCGGTCCTCTTGACCGAAACCTTCGCGCGGGCGACGCCTTACTTGCCACTTCGCATGGTTACACACGGCTTGACCGCACCATGCACTAAACTGTCTATTAACCACACTCTATTCCTTTGTGAGGACGGTGGCTGGTCAGTGTTTGCGGTGGAGAGTTGGATGGCTACCTCGAAGGAGTTTCGGTGGCCGGACTCTACCGTTACTTTAGGGGATATTCGGTCGGATATGCTCAAGAGGCGCAGATGGGCTGGATTCCTCCGGGGGCACACCTGCTTCTGCAATTCCAGACGTGTTTATTGCACGAGGAGTTACGGGAGATTTGGTTGATATTCAGAGTTTGGATACTTATGCGGCGGTCAACTCAGAAGGAAGTAGCGTGGCCCCCGGTTCGAAATGATACCCAATGGTAGGTGACGAAGAAACATCTGTCGCTGTGTACGAAACAAATAGTTATGCATGAGAAGATACGACTTCCATGGGTCACCTGTCGCATAGATCCGCCTGTATCTTTTTAGATCCTATCTGAATCTAATTGGATACATGATGCATCATGACCTCTGATTTCCTGCACCTTTTCGTAGGTCCGAATTTTGCTGTGCCACACGTGTGTCGTGTACTACCCCACAGATACTCGAACGGTATGTTCTGGTCTAATGGATTTGATGTACAGCACTCAATTTGGGTTGTGGTCGGTGTTGTTCGAATGGTAATGATGTGCGCGACATAGTGTCTAAGCTTGAACACGTAAGTACCTAGTTGTCTTCACCTCGTGGCTTAGGAGCGAGTTGTCGGTTTGTGTACTGGCATGGTGCATGACTGTTCATGAAATCGAAAGAGGAGAACAACCATGGCGAAATTCCCAGAAAATGAGATAGCAATTCTTGAGGACTACATTTCAGAAAACTTTGTGAACAGTGTGAAAGCACGCTTTCCGAGCGATACTCATCCCCGCTTGCTCGCAACAGAATATGATTTCATCGAGCCGGGATCGATCCAGCCTAGGCTTGAACGCCTCGCACGTGCACGAAAGGTACTACTGCAATCTCTTGACAACATCAATCACGTGGCCTGTCTCACTCATCTGCGGACGATAAAACGCAGTATGGTGCATGGAGAATTTGGTGTTGCTCAGGATAACCTCAATACTTTGATCAATCTGCCGCTACCTAGTTTAGTATTGGATCCCGGGAGCGCTTTCAATGCCTCGCCCGTGGATTTCACTTTTGTCACGGTAATAGAAAGGGAACCGCCCAGGCCTCCGGATAACAGGAAGACACCGGCCCATCTTCCTGCGTATACGGGCCCAAGGCCTAGTGATGCGCCGGGCGAGCGCCTAGCAGCCTGGATCGAGTTTCTTAACAGGGGGCCTGAGTATAGTTTTCGAATCGGTCTGTTACAGCCAGAAATCCATGTTGGTCAACGTCATTTTAACAATGCCATACCTCTGTATGGAAAACTGTTGGCCGATATGCAGGCCGGCAGCCCCCGCAAGAAATTTGTTGCCATTCGCGCGGCTTTTGCCCGCCTGCACCTGGGTGATCAAGAATTTCGAAAGTACCGCTTTGTTCCGGATTCCGAGCGAGAAGCCATCACTGAGCATTTTGATCAGGCGCTGAGGGTGTTGCAGGAAAACGACGTGTCATCTGATAACCCACTTTACCGGCAAGTTGAGGCTCATGCTCGCCAGCAGAAAGCGAAGCTACTGAGTGGCCTGAATTGGTTGGGTCTCCGGGATTCGTTCGTACCAGTCCAGACACTTTCTACATTACAAGGAGTTACTCAAACGCAGATTGATGAGGCTAGACAGTCATCCAGGGAGTTTCAGCAGAATCTCTCTGAAGCAGAAAGGGCGTTTTTGGAACAGATGAACGAAGATTTCCTAGTGAACAAAGAGTTACCCATCGCGCATCGCATCCTCGAACTTCGACGGGATAATGCCAGTCTAAGCGGCACTGTAATCAAGAACCAGATAAGCGCCATCGCAGCCCAACAGAACTTCCTGTTTCCACAAGCGGTCTTCAGCGGACTCCGCGCTATTGTGGAGGGGGTGGCGAGGGGGATAGGAGAAACTGGGAATGTGCCACTTGGGCTGGCAACTGGTGCGGCTGGGGTTGGAGGAACCGTGGTCGATTTCCTTGCTCAGCGCAATGAACTCGAGCATCAACGGCGCACAGCTGAGATAGAGCAAGACATCGCTAACAATGAAGTTGAGATTGCCGAAACGGAGCTAGAGATGGCCGAGCGTCGGAAAGAGTTCCATCAAGAGATATTGGCCTTCCTAGGAAGCCGGATCTTCAATGCCGATTTTCTCTACCTGATGGCGGAGATTAACCAGAGGCGAGCCGAGCGTCAGCTTGAAAAGGCCATTCTCCTCGCCTATCTCTATGAGCGGGCGCTCGCATTTTTCCTCGGAGATCCCAATATTGCCTATATTCGGTTTGATTATCTCGACCAGCCTGGAGGAATTTTTCAGGCCGCCAATACATTGAGCGAAGACTTTGGAAATGTTCAGGCTAAACGGGCAGACGTGGATGCTGAAAGAGTCGGCAATTTCCCATTGACTGTCTCCCTGCGTGAATCGTACCCGATTCAGTTTAGCCGCTTTTTGCAAGACGGAGAGATGGAGTTCGTCTTTTCATTTTACCAGTTCAGTAAACGCGTACCCGCTAGCCACCAGTGCCGCTTGTGGGATGTAGGGGTGCAGGTCGTGGGGCTCGTGCCACCGACCGGCTTCAACGGGACTCTCACTCATCATGGTCGTTTCCTGGTACGCGATAAAATAGCCACCCTCGACCCGGCTGTAACGCGTCTAATGCCGACAGACGAACAGCTTGCTCAGGCACTGGAGGAGCAGCGACGGCTCGGCTTGCCGGTTGCAGCAATAGGGGGTGTGCTGTGTTACGACATGAATCCATTCACCAAAACATTTGGCCATGACACGCCAGCTGTACCACAGGGCCCACCAGATGGATCCACGCTCAAAATTCTTGAAGGCCTTGGGCCGACGGGTCTGTGGCGCCTAAAAATTACCGATCACTGGCGTCTTGCTATTTCTGATATCTTGCTGAACATGGTGATTGTGGCACGTGTAGCAGATCCGTTTCAGCTGGAGCCGAAAATAGAAATGCTGGTCCGGTCGTACGAACGGGAACTCGCACAAGGCGATCAGCGCGACTTATTTGCGGGCTTTTCATTACGCCAGAATTTTCCTGACAGTTTTTCTGCACTCGAAGCTGGCTCAGCTAATTTTCGGCTCCTGGTTGAAGATTTTCCAGATGGGTTACAAAACCTCGCCTTCAAGCTGGTGCTCGTCCAGGCTCTTGATCAGCAGGGAAGGGCTGTCGCGGGTGTAGCACTGGAGGTGAGCCGAGCAGATCATCCCTTTAAACTTGAGCGCGTCACTAGAGCAGATGGTTTCAGCGAAGATCTGGATGCCGCTCCTGAAATGCTTCCCCCTGACCAGCGATTCCCTGTTATCGGGACATGGCAGATTCGTCTCCAAAATCCGGCGCAGTTTGCCCAACTCGGCGATCTTCGCCTGTTCTTCATGTACGCATTTGAGGATGCCTAGATCGCGCGCTGAATCTGAGAGGCGGGTATGAGCAACAAATCCGGCACATCGTCCCAGGTCCTCACCTTACCAAGCGGTGGCGGGGCATTGAGTGGTCTGGGTGAAACGTTTTCGCCGGACCTGTTCACCGGCACCGGAAATTTCACCGTCCCGCTCGCGCTGCCACCTGGGCGCAATGGGTTTCAGCCGCAGTTGAGTCTCGTCTACAGCACGGGCAATGGCAACGGCCCGTTCGGCCTCGGGTGGGATCTGAGCATTCCTGGTGTCAGCCGCAAGACCTCCAAGGGTGTGCCTCGCTATCGCGACAACGCAGCTGACCCAAAAGAACGGGATACCTTCATCCTCTCCGGCGCAGAAGACTTGGTGCCGGTTGCGCAACCGGCACCAGGTGTGACCCGCTTCCAGCCGCGCACGGAAGGCCTCTTCGCCCGCATCGAACGCACTCAGACGGCAGGTGACGATTCCTGGCGGGTGCGCAGCAAAGACGGCCTGGTGAGCCTCTACGGGGCGATGGTTGGGAATGATCGAGCCATTGTCGCCGACCCAGCGGCGCGAGGCAAGATTTTCTGCTGGAAGTTGGCCCAGACAATCGACCCGTTCGGCAACCGCATTGAGTATCAGTATCTGAGAGATAGCGGGTCGAACGGCCCCCATGCGTGGGATCAGCTCTATCTCCAGACGGTTCGGTATGCGGACTACGATCGAGAGGGCCAAACCCGGTTCTTGGTCTCGGTCACGTTTGTGTATGAAGAACGTCCTGACCCATTTTCTGATTATCGAGCGGGATTTGAAATCCGCACGCGCTTGCGCTGCACACGTATCGAGGTCCGTACCCATGCTGATCAGGATCGACTGACCCGGACGTTCGATCTGGTCTATGTGGATGAACAGGTCCGCGCCGGCACGTTGCCCGCTGCGAGCCTGCCCTTGAATGGGGTCTCACTGCTTAGCCAGGTCCGCGCGACTGGCCACGACGGTAACAAGAAAGAAGACCTGCCGCCCTTGGAATTCGGCTACACGCGCTTTGCACCGGAGCGCCAGCGGTTCCAGGCGATGCAGGCGGTCAATAATGCCCTGCCCCCGCGGTCGTTGGCGGACGGGGATTTCGACATGGTGAATTTGTTCGGCAACGGCTTGCCGGATCTGGTTCAGATGAACGGCGCCGTGCAGTTCTGGCGCAATCTTGGCCATGGGCGGTTCGATGCCCCGCGCACCATGACGGAAGTGCCGGCCGGCGTGCATTTGCGCGATCCCGGCGTGCAGTTCGCCGATATGAACGGCAACGGGCGCGCCGACCTGCTGGCCTTGAATCAGGGCGGCTATTTCCCGATGAGCTTCGAGGGGCGCTGGAGCCGCGAAGGTTTCGTCCGGTACGCCCAAGCTCCACGCGTAGATTTCGGCGACAGCAACTTCCGCTTGGTGGATCTCGACGGCGATGGCGTAACGGACGCGCTGCGGACGGGGGAGAGCTTCGAACTGTTTTTCAACGATCCGATCAAGGGATGGGAGAGGGTGGAGACGCGTCCTCGCCAGCCGATCGAAGCATTCCCCAATCTGAATTTTTCTGACCCGCGCGTGAAGCTGGCTGACCTCACCGGCGATGGCTTACAAGATTTCGTTTTTGTGGAGCAAGGCCGGATTGCGTACTGGCCGTACCTGGGCCATGGCCGATGGGGCCGTCGCATCACGATGACCAACAGCCCCGTCTTTCAGGACAGCGTTCCGTCGCTGGAAGGATTCGACCCCAAGCGTGTCCTGTTCGGCGATCTCGACGGCGATGGGTTGGATGATCTCGTCTATGTGGAACCGAACCGACTGACGTTCTGGATCAATCGGGGCGGAGAAGGCTGGAGCGATCCCGTTTCGATCACCACCGCGCAGCCAGTCACCGATGCGGATGCCGTGCGCCTGGCGGATATGCTGGGCACGGGAATGGCCGGCGTGCTGTGGACCTCGGATGCGAGCAGCGGCTCGGGCAGCAACTTCCAGTTCCTGGACCTGACCGGCGGCCTGAAACCCTATTTGCTCGAGCAGATGAACAATCAGATGGGCGCGATCACTCTGGTGCAGTACGGCTCTTCGACGGAATTTTACCTGGCGGACGTGGAGAATCCACAAACCCGCTGGAAGACACCGCTGCCGTTCCCGGTCCAGGTCGTCACACGCACGGAAACCATCGACGTCCTCTCAGGTGGGAAGCTCACGACTGAATATCGCTACCATCACGGATATTGGGATGGTGCCGAGCGCGAGTTTCGTGGGTTTGGCCGTGTCGAGACGCTCGACACCGAAGTCTTTGGGGAGTTCAATGAACCAGGCCTTCACGGAAGTGCCATCCAATTCAAGCCAGTCGTGGCGCGGAGCTTCTCCGATCCGCTACTGACCAAGAGTTGGTTTCACCTGGGCCCGATCGGCGACGAGTTCGGCGTGCGTACCGAGCCCGACTTCAGTCGTGAGTATTGGACCGGTGACCCGCCGGCCTTGTCGCGTCCAGCAGCCACCACGCAGCTCCTCCAGTCG
>Ga0105164_10000261_pt1 | contig 39294 bp, 39 predicted proteins | sample VDWuncwatermetaG_FD_89674 | JGI IMG/M metagenome (GOLD analysis project Ga0105164, IMG submission 89674) | Wastewater microbial communities from Netherlands to study Microbial Dark Matter (Phase II) - VDW unchlorinated drinking water | ecosystem: Environmental > Aquatic > Freshwater > Drinking...
GCTAAAAGGCCGGCCTCAATAGAATCTGAAAGCGCAGTTAAATCCCGCGCGTGGCACTGTGGCTGTGCAATTTTGCCAAGACGTCTTTCGATATCTCCCATGCCACCTAGTACCTCGCGCACTTTTTTAAGCTCCAACATATGTTCGCGAAATTGCTCAATCTGATCATAGCGGGTGTTGATCTGTGTTTTGTTTCTAAGTGGAAAGCTTACCCACTGGCGTAAAAGCCTAGCGCCTGATGAAGTTTTAGTCCGGTTGATGGCATAAAATAAAGAACCTTGAGCCTCGCCCTTATAATTAGAAAAAATTTCAAGATGCCTTAAAGTAGTTTGAGATAATTGCAAGCGGTGTTCAAACTCTTTTTGTTCAAAGGGTCTTAAAATCTGAAGTAATTCTTTGTTCGATAAATTTTTGACATACTCATATAGGCGCGCTGAGCTGAAATTCAGTAAGCCAAGTCTGCGCCTTATCCGCCACGACCAACTCCGCTACCGGAAGGAGTTCGAGCAACTTAATTTTTTCTGATAGCTGATTTGATTTAATAAAGAAACATTCCCCAGTCGTGGTATCAATAAAACTAATTTGTTCGTTGTCAAGGGACGCTATATAGTGCGCTTTTGTTTGATCTAAAGTTTCACTGTCATACACCATTCCGGGAGTTAAAATTCGGGTGATGGCGCGCTTAACGATGCCTTTAGCAAGCGCCGGATCTTCAACTTGATCGCAAATAGCAACTTTGTGGCCCGCTGCGAGCAATTTATTAATGGGGCCCGCCACCGCATGATACGGAAATCCGCACATGGGCGTATGGTCATCTGATTTTTTATTTCGTGAAGTTAAAGTAATTCCCAAAATAGGCGAAGCCTTAATAGCATCGTCATAAAATAATTCATAAAAATCACCCATTCTAAAAAGTAATATTTTATCATGATGCAGAGATTTAATATCCCAATATTGCATCATAAGCGGAGTCATTTGGCCGAGTTTTTTAGACATAGGTATGTTCTATTTTTTAAATGGCCAGGATTCAAATAATAAATAATTTATGCGCAATAATTGTGCATAAATATATATTTTTATAGTATCCTCGATGGCGAATTTTGCACCGACCTGTAGTTAAGCACTTATCGCAGAAACTTTCGTATGGCTCTGTTCAGCTTGCCAAAGGTCATAATTAGATTGGAGATTCAGCCAAAACTCAGGGGTTGTTTTCAATGCATCCGCCAAAGCGAGTGCAGTTTCTGCAGTAATACCACGTTTCTTATTCACAATCTCATTTATCTTTCCAGGCTTCCACTTTAAATGGTTGGCAAGACCAGATTGAGTAATCCCCATGTCTTCAAGAAATACGCGCTGTAGGATTTCTCCTGGATGTCTTGGTGCTCTATTTTTTGATCTCATAAGTAATACTGCATCAAGAAAATCTCGAGCTCGCTCGTGAAGCTTGCTTGGAACTTTACGAGCAGCTTTGAAATTCGATCCATCGAATATGTCCTGAGTTGCTTTACTCTTGATGTTTTTAATCACTATATTACTATACCGTATATCGGCATAAGTTGAAAGAAATAAAAAAATATTTATTTGCTGGATAAATACTAATGATTATTTATACTTAGAAAAATTTGGCGGGTAAATGGAGCAGAAACTCCCCCACCTAAATGTGCCTAAGAGGTTTCTAAACTGTATAATTTATCAAAAAGCTATTAAAAAATCTCATAAAAATACGAATTCAGCTTTTCACTTATTAGATTCTATATTCTATATTCTAGATTTTAATTTATTAATTAATTTATCGTATATTCCATCAAAACCACCATTACTCATAATTAAAACAATATCATTTTTTTTAGTACGATTAACTAAGTCATCAACTATTTGATCGGTAGAGCTGAAGAGTTTTGCCGATCTTCCAAGATTTTCTAAGTCTTTTATTAACTCCTCTGCAGAAAATCTATCGTCATCAGAAATTTTAGCTTGGTCAAAAGCCTGTGCAATAATAATTTCATGGGCTTCTTTAAAGGCCTCAACATAATCTTTTTGAAATATTTTTCGTCTTGAGGTGGCCGATCTAGGTTCAAAAACTGAAAAAACTTTTTTGTTTTTATACTTATGCTGAATGGCGTGTATGGTCTCTTTAACTGCCGTGGGATGATGGGCAAAATCCTCAATAATTAATACGCCAGCGTATTCCCCTAAAATGTCTTGCCGGCGCTTAACGCCTTGAAAACTTTGAAGTGCTGCTTTTACTTTGTTTAAATTTAAATTTTGTATATGAGCTTGGGCTATAACAGCTGTTGCATTTAAAATATTGTATCGGCCCACCATCGGCGTCAAAAACTCCGCTAAAAATTCTTTTTTAAAGTAGATTGTAAAAATTGTAACGACTTCATTTTCAGAATTAATCTTAATAGTGTAATCATTGTCTATGTCAAATCCGTAGGAGAATTTTTTTTTGCTAACGCATTCCTTTGCGATTTCCTTAACTGTTGAATCATCGCCCCAGTAAACTAAAGAGCCCTTTGGCGGTATAAGCTTCATTAATTGTAAAAAAACAGATTTTACCGCAGCAAAATCTTTGTAAATATCGGCATGATCAAATTCAACCGAAGTTAAAATAACATTTTTAGGTTTATAGTGTATAAATTTAGGAACCTTATCAAAGTAGGCCGTATCATACTCATCGCCTTCAATAATAAAAGTATTCGCCGGGGGATTTCGAAAGCTCTGCAAAAAATTTTTAGGGATTCCTCCAATTAAAAATCCAGGTGCCAATCCACAGTTTTCAGCCACCCATGCTAGTAAAGAAGTTGTCGTGGTTTTACCGTGTGTTCCCGCAACAACAAAAGAATCCCGATTTGCAATAATCATTTCACCTATAGCTTGCGGCAAAGAGCAGTATGGCAAATCAAGTTTAATGAGCTCTTGCGCTTCTTCGTTATTGGCGGAAATAACATTACCTACAATGACAAAATCAGGCTTTGGATTTAGATTTTCTTTTTTGTAAGGTCTTTGTATTTGCACACCCAAGCTTTTAATTTGGGTCGACATTGGTGGGTAAGGATTTAAATCACTGCCGCTTACTTTATATCCACGGTCTTTTAGTAAGCCAGCTAATGAAGCCATCGCGGTTCCGCAAATTCCAATTAAGTGAACGTGCGCATTTAATTTTAAATTTTTAATTGAAGTTTGCGGCATTAAACTGTCCTTTTTAAAGATTCAAATATCCAGCTATGTATTTGCGGCCTAAGGCCAATAAAAGCACGATTCTCTCTTCCGTAGTGAATTCGATTACTCAATATTAAAACGAGCAAATCATTTCGGGGATCATACCAAAAAGAGGTTCCTGTAAATCCGGTATGCCCAATAGAAAGAATTGAAAAATGAGGCCCGCAGCTTGAGTTTTCACTTGACGGCATCATATAACCTAAAGACCAGTCTCCAACTTCAGCAGGCACGGCCCGCGCCGCAAATAACTGCGCTGTTTTTTGTCTGATACTGTACCGCGCAATCCCCTGCAACTGTGATCTTACATTCAATCCAAAGGCCGAGAGATCTTCAATACTGCCAAATAAACCTGCGTGGGTTGAAACTCCGCCAAGGCTCCAGGTATTTTCATCGTGAACTTCGGCGCGCATTATTTTGTGGCGCCATTTACAGTCCTCAGTCGGCGCAAATTGTTCTTGAGATATGTCCGTTTTGTTCTCAACGTGAAAATTTAAAGTTGTTGAGGCATAGTTTCTATCTTTTAATTCTGACCAGATCTGCAAAATATTTTTTTCGTGTAATTGTTCAAGTATAAATCCCAGTAAAATAAAACCCAAATCAGAGTAAACAGTTTTTTCGGATTTTCTCAATATTGAATTATTAATTTGTGTATAGAGCCATTTACGCTTTTCTTGCCACGGTTGTGCGAGCTGAATCTCTTGATACAGCGGCCGCCACCACTCTAGGCCCGAAGTGTGGGTTAATAAATCCTTTATATATATATCATGTTTAAAATCCGCTAAAATACTTGTAACTTTAGTTTCGAGGCCCCATAAACCTTGATCAAAAGCTTCCATCATGGCTTGCTGTGTAAAAATAACTTTGGTGAGCGATGCCAGGTCGTAATAAGGATAGGTTTTTCCAACACTTATATCGCAAACCAGTCGTCCTACATGATAGGCTCTTGCGGAAACTCCTGGAGTTACATCAGGCAGGGCTTTTTTTATTTTTTCAATTAATTTATTTTCCTGGCTGGTATATTTCATTAGGTGTACCTTTAATTATTTTTTAAATGGCGAGCCAACTAACATCTTAGCATTAGTTCCGCCAGTTAAATGCGCTTCAGTGTTAAAAAACAACGGGCGCTGTTTGATATCGTGCCCCGATTCGACACCCATGAAAGCTGGCAATTTTAATTTTTCAAAAAAATTCTTTAACACCGCCTGAATATGATTATCTTTATTTGGTTCCTCACAATCTGTAAAATCTCCAAATATTACCGCGTGGACCTGCGTAAAAAGGCCCGCCTGTTTCATCTGTTGCAAAAATCTGTCAACACGGTAAGCTCTTTCATTTAATTCCTCTAAAAATAAAATTTTATTTTTAGTTTTAATTTGTGAAGTGGTCCCAATTGTTGAGCTCACTACCGACAAATTGCCACCAATAACCTGAGATTTTATTGTTTTTAAAGTTTGCGCGGCCTTATTCAAGGGAATTAAATTGTTAAATTCAGTTATGTATTTTGGGTTTTCTAACACCTGACGTAATTCTAGAATATTTTCCGAACTTAATTTCTCTGTTGCCAGCCGGTCTAATAATGAAGCATGCAAACTAGGAAAATTCCACTTTTGATTAATTATTACATGCAACGAGCTAATATCACTTAATCCAATTAATATTTTTTTAGAACGAGGCACTTTCATTTTTTCAATATCCGGCAGCAAACGAATAGCTCCGTACCCGCCACGTAAACACCACACGGCCTTTGATTTTTTATTAGTCATCGCTTTTTTAAAGCTACTAAATCTTTTTTTGTCGGAATTTGAAAGAAAAATTTGAGGATCAAGTAAATTTTTTTCGCAGCGAACTCGATATCCCCAGCTTTCTAATAGTTTAATACCTTTTTTTAAATTTTCTATTGGCGTGCTTGAACTTGGCGCAATAATATCAATTATATCACCCGGTTTTAAACTCTCAAAACAAGATAATTTATCAGCAGATTTATTTGCTCGTATTTTAAATTTTATTTTCTTGAATTTTTTTATTTTCGACACCCTCTAAGCTTGTCGGATAATCTCCATTAAAACAAGCCGCACAAAAATTTTCAGGACCACTATTAATGGCCTGCCACATACCTTTTTCTGACAAGTAAGCTAAGCTGTCGGCACCAATGTAATCACGTATCTGCTCAAGGCTATTGTTAGAGGCAATAAGCTCACTTTTTTGTGGCGTATCTACCCCGTAGTAGCAAGGTCCAGTAGTGGGTGGAGAGGCTATTCGTAAATGCACTTCACGTGCTCCCGCCTGACGAATTAAATGTATTATCTTCTGGCTGGTGGTACCCCTAACTAATGAATCATCAATAACAATAACACGTTTACCTTTTAAGATTTCAGGCTGTGGGTTTAGCTTAATCTTAACTCCGATGTCGCGAATAGACTGTGCGGGTTGAATAAAAGTCCGACCAATATAATGATTACGAATGATGCCGAATTCAAATGGAATACCACTTTTTTGCGAATAACCTATTGCTGAAGGCACACCGCTGTCTGGCACAGGTATCACCACATCGGCATCGATACCAGATTCTATTGCTAATTGTTCTCCAAATTTTTTTCGGGAACTATACACAGATTTTCCAAAAACCACAGAATCTGGTCGTGCAAAATAAACATGTTCAAAAACACAATGCGCTGTTTTATGTTTAACTGATTTTTCTGATTTAAAATTAAAAGATTTAAGCCCTTCAGCAGTAATTTCAATAATTTCTCCGGGCTCGACTTCACGTAAATACTGAGCACCGATTAAATCAAAGGCACAGGTTTCGCTAGCAATAACATAACCAATACCCAGTGCCGATTTTATTTGCCCCAAAACTAAGGGCCTAAAACCAAAGGGATCGCGCACCGCTAGTAATCTATCGTGAGCTAAAATAGTAAAACTATAAGCTCCAGATATTTTTTTTAAACTTTCAATTAAGGCTGTAACCAAATGATTTGAAGGGTTTTTTGCCAACAAATGCAATAAAACTTCCGTGTCATTGGTGGCTTGAAAAATGGCGCCCTCAGACTGAAGAGCTTTTCGTAATATTGAAGCGTTAACAATATTTCCATTATGCGCCAGAGCCACCGGGCCACTAAGTAAGATAGAACATAATGGTTGGGCGTTAGCTATTAAATTATCACCAGTTGTTGAGTAGCGGACATGTCCTATCGCGGCGGACCCCGTAAGTTTATTTAATATATTTTCATTAAAAACATCCGCAACCAAACCTAAGGATTTATGAACTTTATGCGCCGGTTTGTATCCGTGAGTGTCTAGCGTGACGATGCCTGCCGATTCTTGTCCGCGATGTTGCATGGCATACAGGCCCAAGTAGGCAAGCTTAGCCGCTTCAGCATGATTCCAAATACCAAAAATCCCACATTCATCCTTCCATGAGCTTTTTAAGCTCATAGCGTTTGCGCTTAAGTTCATAGCCTAACCGCTAACGCATCAAAATTATTATCTATATCTTGAAAATATATTTCTTTAAATTTAGAAAACTCCAAAAAAGTATTTTGACTAATTTTGATTTCATTTTCACGTGTTTCTCCTATTTTTTTTATGTCGCATTCTAAATTAGCACTTGCAAAATACTTTTTTAATATAGATATAATTTCTGCAGAGTCTTCAGCCGTTGAAATAATAAATCCATAAAAAATATCTTTGAACAACTCCGATTCATTAACAGAAGATAAATCATAACTTAAATCAAACCCTATATTGCTTTGACACATTTTCAAGCAGGTTGTTCCAATACCGCCCAGACCAACAGCTTTTATGGCAGAGATTTTTTTATCATACTGTTTTAAGTAAGCCGTCAGTCCAACGCATTTTTTTATAAAGCCCGCTACATCTTGCAGCTTATTGCATTTATATTTAGAAATTTTATTCGCAAATTGGTCTACATACACCCAAGATTCCACCCAATTTGTTTGCACAAGTATAATACTTTCTAAAGAATTTGCAAATGCGTCAGGAATAATATGCTCTACACTTGATCTTAAAGCTACAACGCCTGTTGCCGGTGTTGAAATAATGTTTTCCCCGAGTGTTTCATTATAAAAACTTACGTTACCACTGATAACTGGCGCATCTAACTCACGACTAGCTTTAGCGATGGCTTCAACACTGGTAACAAATTCGGTCATAATTTCGATTTTTTGTGGATTTCCAAAATTTAAGCAATCAGTTATCGCTAAAGTTTCTGCGCCCTTAATGGCCAACTGAAAGGCCGGATAGTAAACGGAATCTAAGGCGCCAATTTCAGCGTCCATTAACATGACTTCGGGCCGGCAACCCACGGCTAAACCCAAGCCCCGTCCTGAATAATCAAGCCGTGCAAATGCCACAGAGCTCTCGCATGCCATGGCTGTGCGGGCACCCACTCTTTGATCGAATTGATTATGTATCCAGTGATGTTGGTTAAGTTTGAACTGCTGTAATTTAGCGGTAATCAAATTTTTAACTGATATATTCTTAGGCTCAAGAAAATCCACGCGCTGAGGGTAAGACCAAACGTCATAGGGACGTTTGTATTGTGGGGCTTTATCAACAATTAAATCCGGATCAATTTCTGTTAAACTTTCAATTCCCCACATAAGCTTAATAATGCGAGATTTCTGAACTTCTCCCAAAACCACAGCATCTAAACTCCATTTTTTAAATTCATTTTGCAATTTTTCAAAATTATCAGGTTTGCAAATAAGTAGCATTCGCTCTTGGCTTTCTGATAATAAAATATCTTCTGCACTCATAGTTTCATCTCGAAGCGGAACTTTTTTTAAGTCAATAACAAGTCCTACATTGCCTTTTGAAGCCATTTCAAAACTAGAGCTGGTTAAACCTGCGGCTCCCATATCTTGCATAGCGACAACTAGCTCTTTATTTAAAACCTCCAGACAGGCTTCAATTAATAATTTTTCAAAAAATGGATCTCCAATTTGCACATTAGGCTTTTTTGATTCGGTATCATCATCAAACGAAGCCGAGGCCATAGAGGCCCCATGCACTCCGTCTCGTCCAGTTTTAGCCCCAACATAAACCACTAAGTTTTTTTCACCGCTTGCTCCGGATAAGGCCATCTTTTGATCGGGCGCAAAATAACCAACGTTCAGGGCATTCACTAAAATATTTTTGTTGTAACGAGAATGAAAATTAGTTTGTCCGGTGACAGTTGCTACACCCACGCAATTTCCGTAAGTTGAAATACCTTTTGCTACGCCGTTCATTAAGTACGGCATTTTAAGAGCATTCACTTCACCAAAACAAAGAAAGTTAGCAGACATAATGGGCCGTGCCCCCATTGTAAAAATATCGCGTAGAATTCCACCTACTCCTGTAGCGGAGCCCTGCACGGGTTCAATAAAACTTGGGTGATTGTGGCTTTCCATTTTAAAGGCAATTTTTTCTCCGCAGCCCAAATCAACGACGCCGGCGTTTTCACCATCCATCAACGGCGTATTCTGATTGCGGTATGAAAATTTTTTTAAATGAATTTTAGAAGATTTATAACTGCAATGTTCACTCCATAAGGCGGAAAACAAGGGCCATTCAATTGATAACGGCTCACGTCCTAGTAAGCTTTTCATTAAGTCATACTCTTCTTCGGTCATACGATATAACTTAAGTTTAGTTTGCAAGTTTTCTGTTATCATAGAAAATACATCCCATCTGTTGATCCCATCCATTCAAATAAAGCTCTTTCCGGATGAGGCATTAGTCCGCAAACATTTTTATTTTCATTGGTGATTCCGGCAATGTTTAGGACTGAGCCGTTTGGGTTATTTTCATAAGTCAGCCAAATCTGATTATTATCCACTAGCTTATTTAAAGTTTCCGTTTCTGCAAAATATTTTCCTTCGCCATGAGCAATGGCAAGCTTAATGACTTGATCCTTTTTGGTGCCTTGTAAAAATGGTGATCTATTTTGTATTACCTTCAACATGGCCCATTCGTCTTTAAATTTTTGGAGGTCATTTTTTAGTAAAACTCCTGGCAAAAGCCCCGCTTCACATAAAATTTGAAAGCCGTTACAAATGCCTAATATTGGTTTGCCTTTAGTTGCAAATTCTTTAACTGACTTCATGACGGGTGTATGTGCGGCAAGAGCGCCACAACGAAGATAGTCGCCGTGGCTAAAGCCTCCGGGTATAATCAGCATGTCGTAGTCGTTAACATTAAACTGGTTTTCAAACCAAAGATACACGGCTCTATGCGATTTTAATGTCATCCATTTTTTAACATCTGCATCACAATTGGTACCCAGAAATCTTATAATGCCAACTTTAAAACTCATGAGTAAATCTCGTATTTTTCAATTAGTGGATTATACAAACCACCCTCTTTTAACATTCTTTCCACCTCAGATCTAGCTTTATTCACATCTGACGTATTTAATATAATCTCAATATACTTACCTACACGGCACTCTGCCAAATCAGCGAAGCCGTTTGATCTCATGGAGACCTCTACGGCCCGCCCTTGCGTGTCTAATATGACATCTCGAGGCATGATTTTAACACCTAGTTTTATATCTGACTTTATATCTGAATTCACAGAGTAACTCCTTTAGATAATCTTTCATAAACTTCAAGATAGGCTTGTTCCACAGATCCCAGATCCCGTCTAAACCGGTCTTTATCCATTTTTTCATTAGTGACTTTATCCCATAAACGCATGCAATCCGGGCTGATTTCATCTGACAAAATAATTTTTCCTGTAGAATCAACACCAAATTCAATTTTAAAATCTATTAATTTAAGGCCAATATGATTAAAAGTATTTAGTAAAATTCTGTTAATTTCAAGTGCCTGTGTTTTTAATTGAGCAAGATCTTCAGACTTCGCCCAACCCAAAGCTAAAATTTGCTCGTCATTAACAAAGGGGTCACTTAAGGCATCATCTTTATAATAAAATTCTATAACGGCTTGTTTTAGCGGAGTGCCTTCTTCAATGTTTAATTTTTTAGACAAAGACCCTGCAATATAATTTCTTATTACAACTTCTAGGGGAATTATTTTTGTTTTATGCACCCGCATATACTTATTATCTCGTGTTTCAATCCAATGATGTTTGATATTGTGTTGAGATAATAATTTAAAAATTAAAGTTGAGATTTTACAATTAATCCTGCCCTTTCCTGCGAATTCACCTTTTTTTAGTGCATTAAATGCTGTTAAACTGTCCTTAAACTCCATTAAAAGAATATTATCCTGTTCTGTTTTATAAATCTTCTTAGCTTTTCCTTCGTATAATAATTCTTGCACCTGCATAGACATCCTTTAATTTATTTTAAGTACTCATTCATTCGGTTATCAATCGCCTTCAAATGTTTACGTCCAGAAAAAATTTCAATTAAAATATTTTTTGTAAAGTACTGAGACGCTACTTTGTCTTTTAAAATATTATCTTTTAAATGCTCACCTTCTTTTAGCGCATGCGCTAACTTCTGCACTAGGCTGTAGGCAGCCTCACGACTCATCTGATGTTTTTCAACTAAATGCAGTAGCAAATGTGAAGAGTACAGCACTCCGCCTAATTTTTGAGTGTTGGCATACATTGTTTTTTCGTCAACATAAAGACTTATAATTAAATCTTTTAATCTCATTGTCATGTAGTGCGCCAATTGAAAAGCATCTGGAAAAATAATTCTCTCAACAGAGGAGTGGCTAATGTCGCGCTCATGCCAAAGCGCAATATTTTCAAACCCGGCCTGAGCATAACTTCTCATAAGTCGAGCCAAACCCGTAATGTTTTCAGCACTAATCGGATTTTTTTTATGTGGCATGGCGGATGAACCTTTTTGCCCCTTAGAAAATCCCTCTACAACCTCAGCAACTTCACTGCGTTGCAAGTGCCTGAGTTCTACGGCTAGCCGCTCATAGCCTGTAGTCAATAAAACCAAAGAATTCAATACTTCCGCATGTCTGTCTCTTGGTATCACTTGGGTGGCAAAAGTTTCCACTGTAAGCTTAAGTCTTGCCGCTACTTTTTTTTCAAACTCTAAGGGTAGCGCCGACGAGGTTCCCACTGCGCCACTCAATTTACAGATTCTAATATTTTGTTTTGCGGTCTTAATTCGAATTAAATTACGTTCGAGTTCCTGAACAAAACCTGCCATTTTAAAACCAAAGGTGGTGATCTCAGCATAAATACCATGTGTTCGCCCCGCACAAATTGTTTTTTTATGTAAAATTGTAATTTTTTTTAATTCTTTTTTTAGCTCTTCAACTTCAGCAATTACAATATCTAAGGCATCGCTAATTTGTAAGCTTAGAGCCGTATCTAATACATCTGAACTGGTTAAACCAAAATGGATATATCGCCCATTCTCACCCACATTTTCAGCCAAATTAGTTACAAACGCAATGACGTCATGCTTTGTCTCTTTTTCTATTTTATTTATTCTTGCTACTTGAAATTTAGATTTTTTCTTAATATCTTGAGCCGCTCTATATGGAATTAGTTTCATCTCCGCTTGAACTTGGGCACATTCGATTTCAATTTTTTTCATATATTCAAAACGACTCTCTACTGAAAATTGCGCATTCATTAAATCTGTAGAGTAGCGTAAAATCATGAAATTTCCTTTTCTCTAAATAAATAGCTATTTTTTTTATTTTTAATTACAAATGCATTTTGTATATAATCATTAATTTTATGTTGTGGCCAAAATGAAAAAGACGGGAATACCGCTGAATTTTTAGCATGCCTCAGTGTCATATTTTTAATTACAAATCCGTCCGACGCGGAAAACGATCTACAAACTAAGCCTTCGGATATTGAACTTATATTAAAAGGTTCAAGTGTTTGACTAAATAATTTATGTGTCCTCGCAGTAACAAAATTTAAAAAATCTTCAGATTCGTGTAGCTCAAATGGAATATATAAGCTCACACTAACTTTGTCGTGTGATACTCGACAAAAATACCAGTTATCAAATACAGTTCTAATTTCTGTATTATTAACAAAAATAAATTCATGATACTGATGTTGTTTATGCCATTTATAGTGAGCAGAAAAATCTAAATTTAATATGATGGCGGACTGTCGTTGTAATTTGTTTATAATATTTTGGTCTTTGTTTTGCACGGAATCGCTTACTAACTGATGGCCTTCAATAATTAAGTAATCGTATTCAATTAAATTTTGATCCTTAGTTTGAATATTGTATTTTTTGCTGACTTTGTTGAATATAATTGCCGCAATGTCACTTAAATTATACAGCTGTTTTTCTGAATGCGACACAATCACTGGCTCTTCAGATGAAAACTTAAACCCAGAAAAAATATTTTGTTTTAAAAAAAAATATTCGGATTTAATTTTTTTAAGTATCAATTTATGTTGAATCGTTTGCAGCCCTACGTCTCTTGGAATAAAAACATGACTTGTCATAATTGGTAAATTAAATATATCAAGATCACGGGCCTCGACCTGCATGTTTAATAAATAGGTGTCAATACCTGAAAAATAAGGGGCTAACTCTGAATGAGTTCTTAGTGCTGTTTTATCAAAAGCTAAATAGGCTAGTTTCATTAAAAATACCTTATAGTCAGTTCACGTAATAAAAACTGCTCAGTTCTTCTTAAAAAAAGGTTTGCCTCTATATACTCAATGTATTTTGAATTACTTAAAGATTTTTGTTGAAGTTTAATATCTCCCGCATCCATTTTATCTGTAACAATGTGAAGGGTTGCTCCCATAGCCGCATTATCCGTCCAACTTTTTTCAGCGGCACTTAAGCCAGGGTACATAGGCAAAAGGCTGGGGTGGATATTAATAATTTTATTCTTCCAAAGTGCAATAAAATTTGGCGGTAAAATTTTCATGAAGCCCGCCAATAGGATATATTCAATTTTATGATCTATCAACAGGCGATTAACTTCTAAATAATCCGTTTTATTATTAATATTGATTAGTTTTTTACCAAATCTTTTGGCCTTTGAAATTCCAAGAATATTTTTTTTATTCGTAACAACTAATCCAATATTAATATGATGTTGTAGCTCAAGCAGAGCTTGCAGGGTCGAGCCCCCTCCTGAGATAAAGATTGCCACTGCTCTAGACTTATTAAGTCCATTCAACATGAGGCTCATCCTTTATTTTAGGTTCGATAGTTCCCACTACCAGTGACTTATACCCGAGATTCTCTAAGCGTAATATTGCAGATTTGGCATGAGCTGCTTTAATAATAACCATCAGGCCTATTCCACAGTTAAAAGTTTCACGCATTTCTTGATCAGTAATTTTCGCGCGCTTTTGAACTTCAACATAACATTCAGGAAGCTCCCATTTTTTAATTGTAGCCTTTAAATGTTCTGGCAACACTCGTGGTAAGTTTTCAATTCCTCCACCAGTAATATGAGCCATGGCGTGTATTTCAAATTCATTTTTTAGTGTTATAGCGGCTTCGACATAAAGCTTAGTGGGTTCAAGCAGCCAACTCCGGTATTTTTCATATTCAGATTCAAAAATATTTCGAAGTAATGAGTAGCCATTGCTATGAAATCCGGAACTTTCTAGACCTATAATAATGTCACCGTCTTGCACCAAATGAGAGCCCCATATTTTTTCTTTATCTACGACTCCTACGGCGAATCCCGCACAATCAAAATCAGTCTTTTGATAGACACCCGGCATTTCAGCTGTTTCACCGCCAATGAGTGCCATGTGGGAATTTTCACAGGCCTCTTTTACGCTTGTTAAAAACTCTTGCGCATTATTTAAATCTAACTTTCCGACTGCATAATAATCCAGAAAAAATAGAGGTGTGCCACCTGTACAAATCAAATCATTGGCACACATGGCTACAAGATCTTGCCCGATGCCTGAAAAATCATTAAAATAGCTTGCTAATTTAACCTTAGTACCGACACCATCTGTGCACGAAACCAATACAGGATGCTTCATGTGCTGAAAGCGCCCATCGAATAAAGACGCAAAACCACCAATACCTGAAATAACCCTTTTTTTATAATCCGGAACATCTGATTGTAAAAAAATTGTGTTTTCTGACTTTCTGATATTCGCGTTGGCCTCAGACTTTTGCAACCAAGTCACTAAATCATCACCTGCTTGAATATCCACACCACTTTTTTTGTAGTCAATCAAGGAGCCCCCCGAAGTATTAATAGAAACTGTAAATTACCAGCCACATAAAAGAATGAAAACCCGTATTTTTATAACGCTTCAAGACTAAAGAAGAGTTTCAACACAACTTTAGCTGCAACTCTTTTTTAACTTACTTTACACTTAATTAGTGCAACAAAATACTTATACAAAAATATTTATTTTCATACTCTTGATCAGCTTATTTCATCAGCATACTTTTGCCCAAAATACTGAGATCGATGAAGCTTTTGATCCCTTTTCTGACTACAATGAAACCGAACAAAGTGCAGAAGAAGAAGCGGATATCAATTTTTTCAAAAATGGACGTTTTTTGACTCTTGGTTTATTATTGGGTTATCGTGGTTATACCGATGGAATGTCTCAAGGTTATACAGGGTCTCCCGTCTGGGGTTTTCAATTTAGTTATTTCTTTGATTTGCAATTAGCGACCTCGCTGAGCTATTCAATTTCTGACAGCCCTGTTAACTTTAAAAGTTATAATGACCCAAACTTTACGAGTGTGTCTGAACACTATACCGGAACAGTAAATATTCAAATTTTTAATTTAAATGTAAAATATTATTTTAATACCGCCAATGTCACCCGAGGCTTAGCAGAACTTAATCCTTATGTGCTTTTTGGTGTTGGACTCTACACACGAACCTACAGCTTATCTAAAGCCCTCGCCTTAGAGCCCGATAAACCTATTGGCTTCACTCTAGCCAGCGGAATTGAAATACCCTTAATGCGCAATCAATCCTATTTTGGCATACAGGCGGCTTACCATTTTGTACAGTTTCCAGATGAAAACAATCATTTTATTGAAGAAATAAAATCCACTGCTTCAGTGTTAATTCCCGTACAACCCAGACTTAATGGCGATATTTATGAATTAACAACAATACTCGGAATTAATTTTTAACTTAAGTTAACTTAATTTTTTAGTACAACTTAACTTTTTATCTTAACTAACAAACAGCATTAATAGGCCTGATAACGTTACCACAGGAACCACCCATTTTAAAAAAAAGATCCAATGAGAGTGCATAGCCACACTCGTGGGTAATTCATTACTAATAAATAATTTTTTATGGTCATTTTCATTAATTATTTTAAAAAAAATAAAAACCATGCCCAGAACGGCTAGTGGCAACATTACATTTATTAATGTTGAATCAAAAAAAACAATTACACTGCGGCCTAGAATTTTAATATTTTTAAAAATAGCCCCAGAAAAAGCTGGAAAAACCGTCATTAACAAAATAACACCCACAGACAATACGGCGGCCAATGTGCGATTCATATCAGGCCTTTTTTCAGTTATATTTGCTGTGATCGTTTCAAGCAAACCAACACTCGCATTTAAAGCCGCCAGCCACAAAAATAAAAAAAACATGAGGCCAAATATTAGTCCACCTTTAATCGATATTAAAAAAGCCGGCAAGACATCAAAAACCAAACTGGGATCTGTAGCTATCTGTTTGGAGCTAGAAAATGCAATCGGAAAAATTAGTAACACGGCCAAAATAGATATCAACGTATCCACTAATGTAACTCTTAACCCAATAGTGGGCAAATGATCTTCCACTTTAAAATAGCTACCTAAAGTCACCATTGTGCCAAAACCAAGCGACAATGTAAAAAACACATGCCCTGTCGCATGGCCTAGCGAACTCCAATTCAATTTTGAAAAATCTGGATAAAATAAAAATCTCAACACTTCTTTGCTAGAGTCTAAAGATAGCGAACCCATTAATAAAAACACCACGAGCAAACCAAACATTGGCAATAGTGATGCAATACGTTTTTCAACTCCTTCACCAAAACCTTTCACGACAATTACCACGGCTACTAACAGATGAACACTGGCCAGCATAAACTGCAACCAGCCATTTTGTAATAAAACAGCAACAGAAATATTTTTAAGATAAAAGATTGCGTCTGCTTGAAAAAAACTTGTTACAAACTGTGTTATATAATGTAATACCCAGCCACTAATCACTGAATAGTAGGCCAAAGTCACCGCGCTCAATAAAAGACTTAGCCAACCGAGCAAGTAATATTTTTTTTTAGTTTGATTTGTTAATTGTCGCGTTACTGCTAAAATACTTGTGCCAGTAAAACGTCCAATCATAAGTTCTGAAACTAATAAAGAAAGTCCTATTGTAAGTGCTAAAAAAACGTAAAGTAACAAAAAAGCTCCACCGCCATTTTCCCCTACTATATATGGAAAACGCCATAAATTACCCAGTCCACAAGCACTGCCAATGGCTAAAAGATAAAATGAAAATCTATTTTTAAATTTGAACTTACGTCCAGACATTTTAGTTGGCTCCGCCTTTTTTAGATTTCATGCAAAATATTCTTATTGGAATGCCATGCAAATCAAATTTTTCTTTTAAATTTTTAATTAAAAATCGCCTGTAAGAATTAGTAACACCATCTGGATGATTAGCAAATGCAATAAAAGATGGCGGCACCTGATTAGTCTGAGTTAAGTAGTAAAATTTAACGTTAGTAATACCATACACCGGCGCCGGCGCCTTACGAATAGTCTCAAAAAAGAAATCATTTAAATCTGAAGTCGAAATTTTTTTATTAAGTTTTGCACTAACGGCTTCAATCATTTTAAATAAATCATTTATTCCAGAACCAGTTTTGGCTGAAGTAAATACCACCGGAACGTCTGTAAAAAAATGAAATTCTTTCTCTACTTGCTTTCTAAATGTTTCGCGATAGGCCGGCACTTCAACACCCGCGACATCAGACTTATTCGCGACGATAATGACGCCTTTGTGGTCTTCTAATATTTGTTGCATGATTTTAGCGTCTTGCTCTGATGGCCCAGTGAGGCCATCAATAACCAATAAAACAATATTTGACCTCCGTATGGACTCTTGAGATTTGAACGCCGCGATAATCTCGATATCATCTTCTCTGCGTGACTGACGCCTAAGACCTGCCGTATCTACTATAACATATTTTTTTTCATTATACATAAATGGTGAATCTACAGAGTCCACCGTGGTGCCGGCAACATCTGAGACCAACATTCTGTGTACACCCAGCAAGCAATTACAGAGTGAACTTTTTCCCACATTGGGTTTTCCGACCATGGCAATTTGCATGCCCTCTTTAATTGTTTCTTTGGCCTCAGGAATAACTTTATGAATCCATTCCATTATTTCTGCCACTCCGCGCCTTTGCTCAAATGAGGTCGCCACAATATCAAGACCAAATTCATAAAAATCAGCTTTAGCTATATCATCCTCGTGGTGTTGATCCACTTTATTTATCACTAGTAAAGTCGGACGCCCCGTATGTTTGGCCAGCTTAATAATATCACGGTCTTCAGGTAACATACCGGAACGGCCATCCATCACCGCAATTATAAAATCTACTGAGTGTAAAAAATCAGAAACTTGCTCCTTAATAAGCTTAGAAAATAAATCTTGAGCTTCAGTAACGCCTCCGGTGTCAATCAAGTCATATTTTTTACCCCATATATCCGCCGCAGAAATAATAATATCTCGAGTCACGCCCGGTTGATTTTTTACAACTGACTTACGTGAATCTGTTAAAATATTAAATAACGTCGATTTTCCGACGTTAGGCCTACCAATAATGGCAACTTTAGAAGAAATTAAATTAATTTCATTATTTTCCATCTATAATATATCCTAATTCTTTCATAAATTGCGTTTGTTCAAACCAATTTTCTTTAACAATTACATTAAGCTCTAAAAATACTTTTTGTTGCATTATCTTTTCAATTTCTAGTCGGCTTTCTTGACTTATTTTTTTTATAACAGTGGCTTTCTTGCCAATAACAATCGGTTTATGACTTTCTTTAGAAAGCAACACATCCACGTAAATATGTGGACAGGGCTTTGCTTCTTCATCAAATTTTCTAACTTGCACGGCTAACTGAAACGGAATTTCATGTTCTAAATTTTCAAAACATTTTTCGCGTACAATTTCTGCCACTAACTCTCTGACATTTTCGGTTGTATAAAGCTCTTGATCATATAATGGAGCTGCCGACGAGGGCAATAAAGACTCAATCTCTTGGAGCAACATTTCACGTCCTTCAACACCATCTTTTAAACAAGAAATTTGCAAACACTTAACACCTAGCTCTTCTACCATCGACTTAACAATCAGAATGCGGTGAGTTTTATCTGAAACATCGGTTTTCGTGATAACCCCCATCCAGGGTTTTTTTGAGGTTTTGACTAAATTAAGTACTTTTTCAATTGATCCCGCATCTTTTTCATCAATACTGAGAATAGCCAGTAGTGCATCACTTTCTTTAATAACACCTAGTGCTTCTTTTTCAAGAAAGGCATTCAAACCTTTTTCGGCTTTAACAAGACCTGGAGCATCAATAAAAATAATTTGTGAATTTATATTATTCTGTATGCCCAATATACGTCGACGTGTGGTCTGTGGTTTAGATGTTACTATCGAAACCTTCTGATCAATTAAATAATTCATTAAAGTGCTTTTTCCAGCGTTAGGCTGCCCAATAAGACCAATGAACCCGGCTCTGTACGACATAACTCCCCTTAACTACTCTTTAAGTGTTTTAATTAATTCATTTAAATATAATTCGGCGGCCTTTTGTTCGGCCACTTTTTTGCTGGCACCGCTAGCTCTGGCTTTTTCAGATTCATCTAATATGAGTGAAATCAAAAAATGCGGTTTATGAGATGGTCCGGTAGCCAGCACAAGATTATAAACAGGAGTTCCAAGTTTATATTTTTGTGTTAGCTCCTGAAGCCGAGATTTAAAGTCTGAATTATAAGAACTATTAATTTCACTAAAAAAATCTTTTTTAGCAAATTGCTCCAAAATCCACCTGCGACTAGCTTCAAGACCCGTATCTAAATAAATAGCTCCAATAATAGATTCTATACAAGATCCTTGAATTCTGGAATTTAAATGATTTCCCTGTTTAATTTCCCCAGGGCCAAACTGCATAAACTGATCTAATTTAAACTTTTGAGCAATTTCAGCTAATTTTACCAAATTAACCAACGAAGCCCTTTTTTTAGAAAGTACTCCTTCGTGTTCTTCTGGAAATTGCCTAATTAACTCTTCCGCAATAATAAAATTCAAAATAGCATCGCCCAAAAATTCTAATCGTTCATTGTGTGGTTGATGTTTATTGTCTTCGACTGAATAACTTTTGTGAGTTAGAGCCTCAACTAATAAGTCAGAATTTATAAAGGTGTAGTTCAATACTTTATGGAATTTATTTAAGGCTATACTCATGGATTAACCAATTTTGCAGAGAGAATAACATCCGGTCCTTTAATGTTAATGCTTTCAATCTGAACCTGGAGTTCACAATTTTTATATTGCCATTGTTCAGTCACTGATAAATTCAAATTTATATTCCAATAATCGCGCGAAATTCCTTGATTGGTTGGATGCCATTTATTCAATACTAATACTTTTTTATGAGTTCCAATTTGCTTTAAAGCTTCAGCCTGCAAACGATGCAAACTGAGTTCTCGCAATCTTTGAGCCCGATCTTTTCGTCGCATCATTGAAAGTTGGGTCATACTCGCTGCACGGGTGCCTGGTCTTTCGCTGTAGGGGAACACATGCAGGCGCGTCCAAGATGTTTCAGTCAAAACTTTATAAGTATTTTCAAATTGTTCATCGGTTTCGGTTGGGAAACCCGCAATTACATCCATGCCCACATAGGCATTCTTTACTTTTAATTGAATTTTATTTAATGAGACCCTCACTTCAGTTTCGCTATATTTACGCTTCATTTGTTGCAACACATCCGTATTGGCACTTTGAATACTCATATGAAAGTGCGGGCATAATCTTTCGTTCTGGTAAAGATCCAGTAAACGGTCAGATAATTCAATTGGTTCTAAAGAAGATAGCCTTAAGCGTGGTATTTTTGTTTTAAGCAAGATCATTTCAACTAAGTCTTCAATATTTTTAATTTGATTATCCACGGTATCTTCATAATCTCCAATATGCACACCGGTTAATACAACTTCGTGGATACCTTTATTTTCAAGTTCTCCAATTTTTTTAATTAGCTGCTCAATAGAAAGAGATCGGCTTTTACCCCGAGCATAGGGTATAATACAAAAGCTGCAAAAACTGTTACAACCGTCCTGAATTTTTAAAAAACTTCGGGTGTGCGAAAGTTCTTCGCCACCACCGGGCTCGAGATCTTCCTTTTTAAATATATTCGACTTAAAAATTTTTTGGTAGATTTTCTGTTGATCAACTCTTTTAAAATACTGATCTATAATTTGAGGAAGCATTCCTTTATGTGAATTTGCCACAATGAGATCAGCTCCCGAAAGCTTTTCAAATGCCTCGGTATCTACCTGCGCCGCGCAACCGGTAACTACGACAGTGGCTAACGGATGGCGAGATTTAATTTTACGAATAAGTCTTACCGCCTGCTGAGTGGCCTCAGCGGTTACGGCGCAGGTGTTTATAATATGAATAGCGGTATGAACCGAAATATCAGTTTTTTGATTACTTAATCCAATAAAACCATGTGTATTCAAATTATTTTGAATCAGGCCCGTATCGTAAGTATTCACTTTGCAGCCAAACGTGTGCACTATAAATTCATACTTATGGTCAATTTCAACCGGAGATCCAGATACAGAATTTAGATTTAAATTTAAATTTAGATTTACTTGAGTGTGATCCATCCCCCACCTATCAACTTTTGATTTTTATATAAAACTGCTGCTTGTCCAGGAGCTACGGCCCTTTGCGGCTCAACAAAATTTAACTTAATACCGAGTTTAGTTTTAGTCACTGTTGCACGTGCCGCCTTATGCTGATAACGAATTTTGACGTCATACTCAGAACCATCATTAACTTCAGTGAGCCACTGTGTTTCTATAACATTCACTTCACTCGCATACAGAGCTTTTTCCTCGCCAACCCAAACCGTATTGTCTTCTGCTTCAATTTTAAGAACAAATAATTTCTCATGATACGTCATCCCGAGTCCCTTGCTTTGACCAATGGTATAAAGATGAATACCCTCATGCTCGGACATAATTTCACCACTTGGATATCTTTTAATTTTACCTTTTTTTAATTTTAATATTTCAGGGCTTACCTGTTCTTTGATAAATTGATCATAGCCTTTGTTCCCTACAAAGCATATTCCAGTTGAGTCTTTTTTTCTTGCAACAAATAAACCCTTATCTTCAGCAATTTGCCGCACTGCTGGCTTTTTTAAATGCCCAATCGGAAATAATAATTTGGAAACAATATTTGGATCTATAGTAAATAAAAAATAAGTTTGATCTTTCCAGTCGTCAATTGACGTCTGAATTTGTGCCTGATTGTATTCATCAAATACTACTTGAGCATAGTGACCGGTGGCTAAGAAATCACAATCTAACTCTTTCATTTTTTTTATAAGATGATCAAACTTTAAGTAGGTATTGCAATTCACGCAAGGTAGCGGTGTTTCTCCAGCCAAATAAGCGTTAATAAAGGGGTCAATAACGGAAGCTTTAAATTTAGCCTCACAGTTCAAAACATAAAATGGAATGTTAATTTTATCAGCCACACTTCGAGCATCATCTACGTCAATACTAGAGCAGCAAGTTCCGTGACCTTCTGTGATATCACATTCTGAATAATCCCAAACCTGCATCGTCGCACCAATCACGTCATAGCCTTGATCCACTAATAAGGCGGCGGCGACAGAGCTGTCAACACCACCGCTCATGGCGACTAATACCCGGCCTTTAGATTCTTTATTGCTCATGATCTATTTTCTTTTCTAGAATATTCACATCGCGATTAATCTCACGCAGTTTAATTATTATATTTTTTAATACACTAACAAATTTTACTATTTGATCTTCTGTTGTTTCCCAGCCCAAGCTTACTCTTAAAGAACTTTGCGCCTCTGTTCGTGAAAGTCCCATAGCTAAAAGTACTGGACTTGGCTCGGGATTCCCGCTGCTACAAGCCGCCCCTGTACTGACTGAATAACCTTTTAAATCTAAACTCATTAAAAGTGTTTCTCCATCAACGTCATTTATAATCAAACACGAAGTGTTATTAATTCTAGCTGCATTGCGCGCAATAAATTTTACGTTTGAAATATCTTGGTCAATTAACTCTTCCAGTAGATTTCGGAGCCTCAACATTTCTGTAGTTCTAACTTCCGTGTTTATCAATTGATCTAAAACAATATTTATTGCAGCAATACCAATAATATTTTCAGTTCCACCACGACGATTACGCTCTTGTCCACCTCCGTGAATGAGCGCGAGCCAAGGAGCTGATTTTTTAACATAGCAAAAACCTGTACCTTTTAAGGCATAGAATTTGTGAGCTGAAAAAGTTGCATAATCTAAATCTAAGTCTTTGATGTTCAAGTTTAATTTTCCCAATGTCTGCACACAATCTGCATGCATCAGGGCGCCGGCTTTATGCGCTAATTTGGAGATTTCTTTTATGGGAAACAAAGTTCCAGTTTCATTATTTGCATACATTACAGATACGAGCGCCGTACGAACAGATAGTTTTTCTTTAATGTAGTTTAAATCTATCACACCATCCCGATTAACAGGAATATAATGTACAAGGGCTCCACGTGACTGCAAATAAACTGCTGCTTTTAATACGCTCGGGTGCTCCACTGCACTGATTAAAAATTCATTTCGATATTTGTTTGTTACCTCAAAGACAGCGTTTAATACTGAACAATTGCCCTCGCTAGCACCCGAGTTAAAAATAATTTCAAGCGGCGAACACTCTAACAAATTTGCAAGCTTATGCCGTGCTTCACGAAGCACCGCCTTGGATGCTCGACTATCTTGGTGGATTGAAGATGGATTACCAAAAATATCTAGCAACTCGGCCCACCTTGACTTTAGTATTGGCGAATACGGCGTCGTTGCATTGTTATCTAAATATATTCTTGTCGCAGCCGACAAAGCTGATTTTTTTTGCATAGCGACATGTTGTACATTAATTTAAAATAAATTAAAAGATCTAAGTAGTTAGCTTAGGCCTTAACGCTGTATTTACTATATGGTTTTTGGCGTAACGGGTTGTAGACAGGACCTTTGATTACTGGATTTGCCTTAATACTCGAGTTTATCATGGGTACAGTTGCTGACTCAAGTCTTAACGCAGACATAATGCCAAGCAATATCAATAACTTAAGTATAACTTTCATAAAAACCTAACCTTTCTTATTATAAGACTGTAGTTTCTCAATAAGTGGTTAATTTTTACATGGTTCTTTTGTTTGCATAAAAAATTGAATTTAAGAATGTAACTCTAAACACCGATAAGTTCGTCATGCACTATTTGAAAACAAATTTAAATTGGGAAGATTTCTTTCTACAAGAATCATTAGAGCTTGAAGAAAAATTGCCAAATTTTGATCTAGAATCAATGCGTAAATCAAAAATTCGTCTTCTATTAGAAAATAAAATTTTAAATTGGGCAAAATATGAATCTTGGGTTTTAAAAAATTTAGGTTGCGCCAGTTTGAAAAATGGCGTCAAAGATGATATCTTAAAAAATTTCATTACTAATTCACAACAAGCTTTTGAAATCTATTCAAATTATGATTTCTGGAGCGAAGATTTGCTACCTATTTTCATTTGGCAAAATCAGCTGATTGTATTTGGTCTGCACTATGATGCAAATTTGATTAAAATTAAAGAGCATATCTTTATTTTAGCCCCACCAGAAGTTTTAACTTATTTTGCTAAAATTATTATTAATAAAACTGACTCTGAAACTGATGAGCTTGATGAATTAGAACAATCTTTTTCAAAAACCAATTCAAAAATTGAAGGTCTGGATTTAGAAATTAAAGCGCCAATTTTAAACTTTAAAACTTTTAATAACAAAACTCCACAGATCGCTCAGGTTGAAAGAAACTCTATCTGGGAGTTTATGCAAGAGCGACATGAAGAGTACAGTTTTGAAGCCAAAAAACAATTCAGTGCGTATGTGGTTTTAAAAATTGAAAATAACACAACTTACATATTTAAAATGGATAATGATCTCGCAAAAATGGCCTTAAATAAAAATTCTTTTAATTACAACTTACATGAAGATAATCCTTTTGCTCGTGTATTTAGAACTGGAATATCAGAATCCTTTGGAATTACACAGCTAAATTTAAATATTGAAAATTTTAAATATGTTTGCGTTACTGCCTTAAAAAGAAGTTTTCAAGTGGTGGGTTTTTTAGTGGGCTTTAAAGAAAGTCAACTTTCTGAAAATGATCAAAATTTATTAGAAGAGCTGGCCAAAGAAAGCGCCGCCTAACTAACCTCTGGGTTACCTACTCTACAGTAAAAACATCATACTGCCTAAAATCTTTATCTTTAATTTTAATAGAAATTTTATATAAAGACTTATTCATCGCAAAATCGTTAAGCGGGACTCTTTCTGGCCACTCGATAAATTTATAATCTGCGGTAGTGACTAGCAAATCATAAAATCCAGAGGCTTGTACTTCATCTGCTGTTTCTAATCTGTAGAGATCAAAATGGTCAATCGTTAAATTTTCGGCCCCACTGTATCGTTGATGAATAGAGTACGTAGGAGAATGCACCATCGCAATTTTATGCAATTTACAAAAATTAGCTACAAAAGTGGTTTTACCAGCTGCTAAATCTCCTGATAATAAAATAATCGAATTACTATTAAGTAGCTTTTTTATTTTTTCCACAAACCCTGTTAGTTCGTATTCAGATTTTATGATTTCAGTTAAAAGTAATTTCATTAATTATTTTTCAAGAAATATTGCAAGGTCTTCGGCAATTTTATTAATTTTGATTTTATCTGAGCCTTCTACTAAAATTCGGATTAAGGGCTCTGTTCCCGAATAGCGAATGAAAATTCGTCCTTCATTTTTTAATTCTAATTCTTTTTCTTTTAAAATTTTAGTAAAGCCTATTATCTCAGAAAGTTCCACTCGGCTTTTAACTCGGATATTTATTAAAACTTGGGGAACATCTTCAAATATACTGGCCAGCTCGCTCATTTTTTTACCAGTTTCTTTCATTACAGATAATACATTTAATGCGGCCACCGTTCCATCACCGGTGGTAGCTTGATCTAGAAAAATAATATGTCCTGATTGTTCTCCGCCTAGGCTAAAAGAACCTCTGCGCATTTCATCTACAACATATTTATCACCTACATTTGTTTTTATAACTTTAATGCCATATTCATTCATCTTTTTTTCTAAACCATAGTTACTCATTTGAGTTACTACTAAAGTATCGTGTCGCAATTGTTTTTTTGTTTTCATATGTATGGCACAAATGGCCAAAATATGATCGCCATTAATCAGCTTGCCATTTTCATCTATCATGATGACGCGGTCAGCATCACCATCAAGTGCAATTCCCACATCCGCTCGGTACTGAACAACCGCCTGAGATATTAAGCTCGGATGCAGAGCCCCTACTTTGTCATTAATATTGGTCCCATTTGGTTGATTACCCACATGCAAAACTTCAGCCCCGAGCTCTTCAAAAATAGCCGGGGCCACTTTGTAGGCAGCACCATGCGCGGTATCTAAGACAATTCTTAGTCCGTCGAGTGTGTATTCTAGGGGAAAAGCACTTTTTGCATAAACAATATAACGACCTTGTGCATCTTCAATGCGTTTTGTTCGTCCAACTTCTTTTGAGGGTGGTAGCATTTTGGACAGATTTTCATCAACGACTAAACTTTCGATTTCTTTTTCTAACTTATCATCTAATTTAAAACCGTCCGGACCAAATATTTTAATTCCATTATCTTGATACGCATTATGTGAAGCCGAAATTACAATACCCGCGGCCGCTCTCATCGTGCGGGTTAAATAACCAATACCCGGCGTTGGTAATGGTCCTACAAGCTGCACATAAATACCCATAGAATTTAAGCCGCTAGCTAAGGCTTGCTCTATCATATATCCCGAAAGTCTCGTGTCTTTACCGATAACCACTTTATTTGCCTGAGAAGGCGAGGAAATTATTTTTTTTCTGATCAAATATCCGATAGCCTGACCTATTTTAACTACAACCTCCGGTGTCATCGGATGCTGATTAGAAGTTCCTCTTATGCCATCAGTACCAAATAACTTAGGGGGAGTATTTACGTTCATATTTATTTATTTTCTTTCTTTATTTTTTGAACAACTTCTACGCGTATTGTTTGAGGCTTGATTCCAATTATTTTTATTCCCTTTGGTACATCAATTTTAGATGCACTTATGTCAACATCGTAAAAACCTGCGGTTTTTTCAGATAAATCAAAAGCCCAGTGTTGCGAAGATTCTCTGTATTTTTTTAATAGCGGTTGAGGGCCAGAAACCTTTACTTTAAGCTGGGCACTAGATTGCGCGGCCACAACGTAGTTATCCGCAGTCACAAATTCTATATCAAAATCTTTAGTTACGATGTAATCGCGCTTATTCAAAATAGATATCCATAAAATTAAAGAAATAAATAACGCCACAACTTTATAAGAAAAATTATCCAATATATTTGATTTTATTTTTTCAATATTTTCAGGTTTGGTGTAACGCTTCACGAGTTGGCCTCTGTATGATAGGCTTTATATTTAAAACCGTAAGCTTCGTAAAGAGCCTGACGAACTTGTGATAATTCAACATTTGGACTCATATGTCCTGAATAAACGATACTTATGGACTTAGTTTCTTCAGAGACCACTAAAACCAAAGCATCTGTTTCTTCAGTCAAACCAATCGCGGCTCTGTGCCGGGTCCCTAAATTTTTATCTATTGCCGGATTTTTACTTAATGGCAAAAAACAACCGGCGGAAATAATTTTACCCGAACGAATTAATATAGCTCCGTCATGCATGGGCGCCTGCGGATGAAAAATGGATTCAATTAATTCTGCCGAAATTTTTGAATCGAGTTCGGTTCCCATTTCAATATGATAATCCACTAAAATATCTTTTTCGATAACAATTAAGGCTCCATAACCTTTTTGCGCGGCGGCAATAGCCGCTTGTGCAATTTCCTCAATCAAATGAGTTTCCATAACTGATGAAATACCCGTAAATAAAGAATGACTGCCGATTTGTGCCAAGGCTCTGCGGATTTCGCCCTGAAAAAGCACTACGATAATAACAAATAGATTTGTAAAAAATTTTTCCAAAATCCAGTTCAGTGCATGGAATTCAAACCACTGACTAATAACAAATGTAATCGCTAAAATTCCAAGACCCGACAGCATCTGAATCGTGCCTGTTCTTTTAATCAGAATAAGCACTCGGTAAACAATCATCCAAACTAAAATAATATCTATTGCGTCTTGGTAGCGTAAATGCACAACAATAAAAGCTAAATTTTCAATCAGATTTGTCACGACATTCATGTAGCCGGTGTTGGTTTTCTATCGGCAACGGCTTGCTGATCCTTCGTCGAGGTCGGAGCTTTTAACTGCTCATTACTGGTAGTTGAATCAAGGCCACCGCTTTTTCTATTAATTCTAAGTTTTTGAATTTCAGAAATGGCCGCACCTTGAATAAGTATCTCGACCTCATGTCCGTCTATAGTTTCATATTCAAGCAAGGCCATTGTTATTTTTTCAAGGGATTCTTTATGGATTACAATTATATCCATTGCTTTTTTATAACCCTCATTGATGATTCGTGAAATCTCGGCATCAATTTCCTGAGCCTTAGACTCAGAATAATCTTTTGTTTTTTGTCCATAATTCATTCCTTGAAATACTGGACTATCACTTTTTTCATACGCTAAAGGACCTAAAGGGCTCATTCCCCATTCGCAAACCATTTTGCGGGCCATTGCCGTGGCACGTTCAATATCATTAGCCGCACCCGTGGTGAAGTCTTTAAAAATAAGTTCTTCTGCCGCTCGGCCACCAAAGGCAAAAGCAATCCAGTTTTCAGCCTGAATTTTTGAAAAGCTAAGCGCGTCTTTTTCTGGCAGTGTTTGTGTTAAACCCAAAGCCATGCCCCGGGGTATAATAGTCACTTTATGAATGGGGTCTAAACCCTTTAGTAGCTTACCCACCAAGGTATGCCCAGCTTCATGATATGCCGTTGTCTTACGATCTTCTTCGCTGATCACCATGGATTTTCTTTCCGCTCCCATAATGACTTTATCCTTAGCCCTTTCAAAGTCTTCCATTTCTAGATATTTTTTATCGGCACGGGCCGCCACCAATGCCGCTTCATTTACTAAATTTCCAAGGTCTGCTCCCGACATACCAGGGGTACCTCTAGCAATTTTAAGAACTTCAACATCAGGTCCTAACGGAGTTTTTTTCATATGAACGTTTAAAATATGCTCGCGACCTTTAAGGTCCGGCTTACCCACAACTACGCGTCGGTCAAAACGACCAGGTCTTAAAAGTGCGGGATCTAAAACATCGGGTCTATTAGTGGCGGCAATTAAAATTACCCCTTCGGTGGATTCAAAACCATCCATTTCAACTAAAAGCTGATTCAAAGTTTGCTCACGCTCATCGTGACCACCGCCCATGCCGGCGCCACGGTGTCTTCCCACCGCATCAATCTCATCAATAAAAATTAAACAAGGGGCACTTTTTTTACCTTGTTCAAATAAATCACGCACGCGGCTTGCGCCTACACCCACAAACATTTCGACGAAGTCAGAACCTGAAATTGTAAAGAATGGCACACCGGCTTCACCGGCTACTGCACGGGCTAATAAAGTTTTTCCGGTTCCGGGAGGACCAACCAAGAGTACACCCTTAGGAATACGTCCGCCCAATCTGGTGAATTTTTTGGGATCTTTTAAAAAGTGAACAATTTCTTGCAGGTCATCTTTAGCTTCGTCAACGCCCGCAACATCATTAAAAGTAACTTTGTTTTTATTTTCAACAAGACGCGCGCGTGACTTACCAAAAGACATCGCCTTGCCACCACCAACTTGAATTTGGCGCATAATAAATATAAACATTCCAACAATTAATAACAGCGGAAGCCAGTTAATCAGTAACGAAGAAAGTAGCCCGTCTGACTGCGCAGTTTCGTAATTAGGTGTTATGCCTATTTTTTGCATTTGCTCAAAGCCTTTGTCTGAAATATTTCCAGGTATTTGAAATTGCGTACCACCATATTTTTTTTCAAATTCAGCTTTGATTTCACCACGAATTTCTCCGCGATCCTGAATAAATACCACCTTTTCATCAATAATTTCTTTAAGTTCGGCCGCGCGAAGAAATTTAGAATAATTAAAATCAGCAATTGATTTCTGGTGTTTCACATCCCAAGCTCTGAACATAAAAATAGTCAAGACAATCAGGGCAAACCATAATGCGAACGTTTTTTGATTAGCTTTCATCGAAGCTCCTTTTTATTATTGTAGCATGATTTGCGATGCATTAATAACCCATTTTTTTCCAAGTAGTTCAAATGTGAGATCTTTTTGATTTTTGTCGAGTCTTTTTCTTATTTCTTCAAGCTGTCCTGTGGTAAATTCAAAAATCTGATGCTTTTTTAGGAATAAAGCTAGGCTCCTGAGTTGATCAGACTTAGATAATGACACATACCAGCCTCGACTTAAACAACTTAATTGTGACGGCGAGGCATAAACAAGTTCTAAAATGGGTCTTTCGCTTAATGCAGAATTTATCTTAAACAGAGATTTTGCAAGATTTTTGCTGCCTTGGCCTACCTTCTGATCTAAATCCATAAGCCATGTTTCTCTCAACCAATTTCTAAGATAATGATCCTCATTGTTAGATGGGTCACTGACCCACTTAATTTTATTTGCTTGAGCATACTTTATTAAATCCGACTTGGTGCATTCTAAAAAAGGTCTAAAAATTTCCTGATTCCACACTTTAAAAGCGAGTAGGCCCTCAACAGAAGCCCCACGTATCATTTTTAAAAGCATCGTTTCAAAACTGTCGTCTAAATGGTGTGCCGTTACAATAACCTCATTTGTTTTTTTTAAACTTTGAATAAAATCCCATCTTGAGGCTCTCATTTTCGCTTCACTTGATAAATAAGACTCACTTTTTTCTGAGAAAAAAATTACATTTTTTTTATTTATTTCGGCAACTCTACTCTTTACCATAGTTTGAGCATCAGAACGATAACCTACAAGCGCTAAATCATCCGAAGGGCCGTGATGGTAGTGGGCGACTTTGAATTGAGCTTGTGGTTTTAGCTTAAGAAAAACTTCTAAAAGCACCCTAGAATCGAGGCCACCAGAAACCGCCAGTATAAATTGATCGTGAGAATCTAAATTATGTTCTTTAAGTTGCTGCCAAATTTTATGTTCGAATGACGTCCAGACATCACTCATTCTTACTAGGACTATCTTTTTTAAGAATCTCAATTTCCGCGGTAACCTTAAATTTATGATTTTGAGTAAATTTTGAAAATTCGTTTACAAAATCAATTTTATTCACAAGAGAGATCATCTCATTTGAAACTTTTAAGGTGATGTCATCCTTGGCTTTTAGGGCTTGCGCCATAACCGTAGCTATAATTTCTTTTGAAATTTCGCTAGGGGAACCTGATGAAATTATTTTTTTAATGGTCTCACTTAACTTTTCAGTTGCGGAGGGAGCCTCATTTGATTTTGAATCTTTTTTGTCGTTATTTTCCATATATTTTTTTTATTCTTTTCTTAAGATTAGTCATCATCATTGGTAAATTAGCACTCACCAGTGGCTTGGCAATAGCATCAGGCACGAATACACCAAAGCTGGCTTCTACTTTGTAGACTACAGCGCATTTTCCATCTTGGTCTTTTAAAGTCCAAGAGCCATTCATTGTTTTAAAAACATCGCCACCGATAAACTCAAATTTAATACTTTTATTTGGAACTTCAGTCGCCTTTAGTTTATATTTAAATGTTTTAATCAAAGATACGTGGTATTCCATCTCCTTGGTGTTCCCTACATTTTTATACACTTTAACAGATTTTACTTCTGTTAAAAACTCCGGATACTTTTCGTAATCGGAAATAATTTTAAAAAATTCTTCTGCTGTACAATTAAAAATTTCTTCTGCTCGTGCGGTTGCCATTCCTTAAATCCTTTCATGAGTGCAATAATATTATTTTATTTTTTACTTGAATTTTTAAATAAAGCCTCTGCCAAAGCCTTTATATTTTCTTTTGCACCGGTCATCCCTTGATCTTTATTTTTGGCCAAAAAAAATTCACACAAATTTACTCTTTCTTTATCGCGCACAACCTCCGCGCTAGGCTCTCGGCATTCATTATAAGATTTAATGTCATAAAATTCACAATTTTTGCAAACATGCAAGTCAGAACGACAACCGAAACATTCATCTCTGAAGCCAATCTTATTTTGTGATGAATTAACTTTTTGACAATGAAAACAGATGACTTCCATTTAATTTAGCTCAAGGACTTTTTTAAATCAAAATTATGATGGGCCTCAATGGTTCGAATTGTGCCGGTTTGTGATCGCATCACTATTGATTGTGTACGCGCTCGTCCGCCAGCTAACAGTTTCACTCCACTTAATAGGGGTCCATCCGTAATTCCTGTGGCACAAAACACCACATGCCCTGAAGCTAAATCTTCAAGTTTAAATTTTTTATTCAAATCAGTCACTCCCATTTTTAATGCTCGCTGTTTTTCGTTTTCATTTCTGAATTTTAACCTTCCCTGAAAGTCTCCGCCTAAGCAACGCATCGCGGCCGCTGAAATAACCCCTTCTGGAGCCCCGCCAATTCCTATCAGCAGGTCAATGCCAGAATCGGCCCAGCCCGTTGCCACGGCGGCTGAAACATCGCCGTCACCAATCAGATGAATTCGTGCTCCGGTTTTTCGAACCTCGGCTATCAAATCTGCATGCCGGGGACGATCTAAAATAACCACAGTAATATCGCCCACATTTTTTTTACTGGCTTCGGCTACACGAAAAACATTTTCACGGGGGGATAAATCTAAATCAATAGCACCTTTGGCCGCGGGCCCTACCGCAATTTTTTCCATGTAAGTGTCAGGTGCATGCAAAAAACCACCCTTTTGAGCACAGGCTATAACCGATATAGCACCAACGCCACCAGTGGCACATATAGTTGTACCCTCTAAAGGGTCTAAGGCGATATCAATTTCAGGGGAATCTTCCATTTTAAGACCCACTTTTTCACCTATAAACAGCATAGGTGCCTCATCACGTTCACCCTCACCTATGACAACTGTTCCATTAATGCGTACAGAATCAAAGGCTTTTCTCATAGCGTCAACTGCGGCCTGATCTGCCGCTTTTTCATCTCCCCGTCCCATCCATTTTGCAGAAGCCAGTGCCGCAGCCTCTGTTATTCTTACAAATTCTAAAGCCAGGTTTCGGTCCATATTTCGTTCTCCAGTGTTTTCATTAATTTAATATTTAACCTTTTAACTTTTAATTTTTTATCTAAATCTAACACTAAATTACAATGCACAGTTTCAGCTATACAAACAATTTTGTCTGCAACAAAAAGTTTATACTGAAATACAAGCCTCGCACCAATAACTTTAGCCTGAATCAAAATTTGAATCAGGTCTGAAAATTTTGCAGGCCTGATATGCTTAACTTTTGTTTCAAGCACGCTTAGGCTATACACAGTGTCGCTATCAGAGCTTAGCAAGCCTTTTTTTTTGCACCAGTCTACTCTGGCTTCTTCGCAAAAACGTAAATAATTTGAATGGTGAACAATTCCCATCAAATCAGTTTCATATACATGCACTATTCTCTCAAAACAACTTAACACAATTTCTTAATCTTGACAGACGCCTTACAATCAAACAACAATTATTATAAATGAGTCGTATTCCCTTATATTTAACCTTATCGCGTATAATTTTAGTTGCACCCACGGCCTATTTTTTATATTTAGATACTAATATTGGACGCTGGCTGTCTGCTATTTTTTTTATAGTAGCGTCGATCACAGATTATTATGATGGTTATTACGCACGTAAACTAAATGCCGTATCTAATTTAGGTAAATTTTTAGATCCCGTTGCCGATAAAATTTTAGTCAGCAGTGTGTTGATATTGCTATTACACAAATCTTTAGTTGATCCTTGGATGGTTATTCTTTTTGTCGCGCGTGACACAATTATTGGCGGAGTGCGCGCCGCCGCCTCCGCAGATGGTGTGCTTATTGATGCGCAAACGACTGGCAAGTGGAAGGCTGCCCTACAAATGATCGCCATTCCAATGTTATTATTGAATGATTTACATCCTAATATTCAAAATAATCTACTGGGCTATGGACTTCTATGGTTTAGTGTATTATTGAGTTTAAAAAGTGGTTTTGATTACTGTAAAACCTATTACGATGGAATTAAATCCATTCCTCCAGCTTGAAGGTAAATTTTTATGCTATTTTATATGCAAATGCGAAACTGGTTTTTGATTTTTTTAATGCTAACTATTGCTTATGTGTTCCAGCAGAAATCTAGTTCTCATCGAAATTATGCACTTAAGTCGAATTCAACACTTGTTTCAATAATTCGATAACGCTACACTGATCAAATGGATATCATTCAGATCGTTATTTATTTAGTCGCGGGAATTTGTGTTGGCGCTTTAGCCGTATACGTTTTGTTTTATTTAGTTCGCGAGCAAATCATTAACGAAGCTAGCGAAGAGTCTCGCGATCTTCTTAAAGATGCGGAAGAACAGTTTAATACAGATGAACAAGAACGTAAAGAACGAATAGCTGAAATTGAGCTTGAAGCTTGGGCCGATGTAGAAGATTTACATCTTAGTCTAGAACAAAAATGCGAAGAGCTGGAAACTCGCGTCAGTGACAAAAAAATATTAAATGAAGAAAAATATAAAACTCTCAGGGCTTCCTTAATGCTAAAAGAAACCGAACTGAGAGAAAATTCAATCAAACTTAGCACCAAACAAAACATTATAAATAAAATAATCGAAACTAAAAAAGAATCTGAAGAAATTCTGAAAAGCAACCTAACTGAAAAAACTCAACTAAAAACCGATGACGTCATTAGTGAAATTACCACGACATTGATTAATCAAGCTCAAAACGACTACACCACTGCCGCTGAAGTTATTGAACTAGAAACCAAAGAATTTGCCGAATTAAAAGCTAAAAAAATTCTAGCCTTATGCATTGACCGCTTCAGAAAAGAAATGAGCACGGAGCGTGGCATCTCTGCTAGTTACTTTCCCACTGAGGAAATTCGTAAAGTTTTCTGTGAAAATCTAAAAGAAAATGTCCAAGCGATACAAAATGTCAGTGGTTGTGATATCTTTATAAACGAAACTCCCGATCCAGAGCGATGGGATAATATTCAAATAATCGGTTACGACCCTGTTCGCCGTGAACTGACGCGCAGAATTTTTGAACGTATTTTTAGAGATATGGAAAAACACCGCAGACGCCCGAACCCACAAGATTTACAGCGCGTGGGAGAAAACCTTAAAACAGAGTTATTAAACCAAATCATAAAAGATGGCGATATTATCTGCAAAGAATTGGGCTTACAAAACGTACATCCCGAAATTCGTCATGTAATGGGCTCTTTAAGATTTCGTTACTCCTACACTCAAAACCAATATTTTCACTGTGCTGAAGTGGGTTGGTTTGCAGGGCTTTTAGCTTCTGAATTGGGTCATGAGTCTAAAAAGTTTCGTAGGTCAGGCATGTTGCACGATTTAGGTAAAGCTCTTGATCACGAACTTGATGGCAGTCATGCCGTCATTGGTGCCGATTTTATTTCAAGCCGTAATGAATTAGAAGAAGTCATTTATGCGGTGCGGGCTCATCATCATGATGTGCCACCCACACAAGACATGGATTTTATAGTTATTGCTGCCGATGCTATCTCGGGCGGCCGCCCCGGGGCTCGTCGCAGCACCGTTGAAACTTACACCCAAAAAGTTTCTGGCCTTCAAGAAATTTCAAATCGATTTCATGGCGTTACTGATGTGTTCGTATTAAATGGCGGACGAGAATGCCGCGTGCTGGTAAACTCAAAATTAGTTGACGATGCTGAAGCTCTTAGAATTTCTCAACAAATTGCCAAGACTATTGAGGATGAAATGCAGTATCCTGGTCAAATTAAAGTAGTGGTGGTACGCGAAACTATTACGTCTGAAAGCACAATGGGACGTAATCGATAATATCACAAATTCTCACAAAAGAAAACTAAAAAGAAATCTAAAATAGATCTAATTTCTTTTACTAACTTATTTTCCCATGATACTCAGACTCACTAAAATCATCAACGAGCACCGCATCTAATCTAACCTGATCCGCCTCTGACAAAAGCCGGTACTCGACATCTGAAATAATTTTTTTAGCTAAGGCATCATTCCAGGCAGCCTTGCCCTTTTTCTTCGGTAGAGAGCCCGCTTTAATCGCGGTGCGTATTTTCACTTCGGCGGTTTCCGCTTTGTTTACTACAATAAAGGCATTTTCTAAGCGGGCGGTTTGGTCTCCGTTCGCGGCCCTGACTTTAATTTGCTCTAAACCGTGAATAGATTCAGTAACCCAATAAATACCCTCAGACAGGCGGTCTCTTTGTTCAACGGAATACATCATTGAGTTTGAAATCAAATGTGACCACCCATCGGTGGCCTGTGAGCCAATTGAATTAATACGCGACCACGCCCCCAGAACTTCCTTAAATAACCAGCGAAAACCGGGAATTTTTAAATTATCAAACAATCCATCAAAACCTTTTTGAATTTCTGACATCGAATACTTTAAAAAAAACTGCACATATGGAAGGTCTACGTCGCGCTGCCCTTCTTCATGGAAGCGCCTCAGTACACAGATGGACATATACATATGTGAAAAAATATCTGCAAATCGACCGGTGATTTTTTCCTTATTTTTAAGCGTTCCGCCCAATGTACCCATGGCAATATCTGCTAAAATAGCAAAAGTCGCGGAGGCCCAGTGCAATCTGCGGTAATGAATTTTAATTTTTGAATGTGTGCCCGCGGGGGCACTTTCTAAATAGCCTCGTGTTATTGACAACAAAATAGACCGACACGCGTTACGCACGACGTGTCCAATGTGGCCCCAAAAAGCCACGTCAAATTTTTTAGCATTACCAGATTCAATGGCGCTGACCTCATCAAAGGCAAAAGGATGACACCTTAATGCCCCTTGGCCAAAAACTATAAGAGTGCGAGTCATAATATTTGCGCCCTCAACTGTAATACCAATAGGAGTAGCAATATAAGATTCCGCTAGTAAGTTTCTGGAGCCCAGCGAAATACCCGCCCCACCCATAACATCCATAGCATCATTAATTACGCGTCGCGACATTTCGGTGGCCTGATATTTTATCATAGCCGTTACAACTGGTGGTTTTAAACCCTTATCAAGGGCACCTAAAGTAAATCTGCGCATGGCTTCAAGTGCATAAGTTGAGGCCCCAATTCGGGCCATAGGTTCTTCAACCCCCTCAAACCGACCAATACTAATACCAAATTGTTTTCGGATCAAAGCGTGCGAAGAGACTGTCCTGTAAGCTAACTTAACCCCCCCCGCAGACTGCGCTGGTAATGAAATTCCCCGACCGGCAGCCAAACACTCCATTAGCATAGACCAACCTTGACCACAGCCCGCAACTCCACCCACCACAGAGTCTTCAAGGTTAACAACAACATCAACACCCTTGGTTGGACAATTGTAAAACGCAATCCCCAATGGATCATGACGATGTGAGATATCCACTCCGTTTACATTTGAAGGAATTAATGCGCAGGTAATACCTATGTCTTCGCCTTTACCTAGTAAGTTTTCAGGGTCACGCAAGCGGAAAGCTAGACCTATAACAGTTGAAATACCCGCTAATGTAATCCAGCGTTTGTTCCAATTCAATTTAATCTGTAATTGCCCGTCATCACCTCTAAAAATAATACCTGAAGAGGTAATAGAGCCGGCATCAGAACCCGCCAGCGGCTCAGTTAAGCCAAAGCAAGGAATTTCTGCACCACTCGCCAAACGTGGCAACCAGTAATTTTTTTGTTTATCTGTACCATAATGAATTAATAACTCAGCTGGCCCTAAGGAGTTAGGCACCATCACCGAAATTGAAGTAGAAAGCGAGCGTGAGGAAATTTTCATCACTACTTCCGAGTGCGCCATAGCTGAAAAACCTAAACCACCATATTTTTTAGGAATAATCATTCCTAAAAAACCCTTCTCTTTAATAAATTTCCAAGTTTCTGCGGGTACTTCTTTATTTTTTAAAATTTTCCAAGGATTGCTGGATTTACAAAGTTCTTCAACCGGACCATTTAAAAAAATTTTCTCTTCTTCAGTTAATTGTGCATAGGGTTCATTTAAGATTTTTTTAAAATCGGGCTTACCGGAAAATAAATCTTTTTCAATCCAGACCACACCGGCTTCTAGGGCGGTTCTTTCTGTAGCAGAAATCTTTGGCACGACCCCTAATTTTTTCATAATCATCATCAAAAAATTTGAGACTAAAATAGTTCGTGTCGGTTTAATTAAAAAAACTAACATTATGGCAATATAAAAACCAATAAAAACTTGTGAAGCACCTAGACCCGTAAGCAGAATTAAACCCGCAATAGTCCAAACAATGAGTGGCAATCCCAAATAACCTATAAAAAGCATGAGAGTAATAATAGCCAAAATCCAAAGTCCGAATGATCCTCGGTTAAAAATAAAACCACTATATTGAAATAATTCTTCCACTGAGACTCCTAGATTAGAAAAAAAGCCCAGCTCGGCAGAGCTGGGCTTTCGTCATTAACTACATAAAAATAAATTACTTAGTTTCAGGAGTTACAGGCGGCGCGACTTCAGCAGGTGCCGCTTCAACCGGCGCAGGCGCTGCCATTTCTGCTTGTGCAGGTGCTGCCATTTCTGGTGTGGCTTGCTCTGGGGCGTTTTTTGAACAAGTAAAACCTGTTGCAAAAGACAATGCTAATAAAGATACGATGACTATTTTGTTCATGTTCTTGTTCTTGTTCTTGTTCATGTTAAATCCTTTTCCTTGCGGAGTTATTGTTGACTTAGAAAAGTTCTCATACTTTTTCTTTAATGTTAACTACTTTTTTAAACAATTTTAATACAAAATTTAAAACAATTTTTTCAATGCTTTATAAATATTATTATCCGCATTGTAATACTTAGTCAAAGCGTGCTGTATTAATAAGCATTCAGTATTTCAGTGTACAGCGTAAACTGAAATACAAACTAAAAAGTGAAGAATACAATTTGATTGCTCTAATATTTGCTATTGCTAATTTAATACCTATTGAATAGTCTTACGTAAATGCAAAAACAGGAAAACAGTTTCTCGCATATTTTATTCAGTATATTAATTCCAGTTTTAATTTTAAATAAAGGCCATAAATATGGTCTAGATGCCAAATATTCACTGATACTGGCCTTAAGTTTTCCGTTATTTTTTACAATTAAATCTTTAGTCCAATCAAAAAAATGGGATTTTGTTTCTTTACTTGGGCTACTCAATGTTTTGTTCTCTGGAGTGCTAACTTTGCTGACTTTAGGCGGAATCTGGTTTGCTATAAAAGAAGCTTCATTTCCCCTTTTAATTGGCTTTTTTGTTTTAGCATCTAGCTTTACGAAAAATCCTTTTTTTCAAAGTTTATTTTTAAATCCCACTACCTTTGATACTGAAAAAGTTGAGAGCCGACTTGATACAATAGATAAAAAACAAGATTTTTTTAAATTAATGCAAAACCTAACCCGTTGGTTGTCGCTGTCGTTTTTATTAAGTGCTTTTTTAAATTTTATACTCGCCATACAAATATTTACGCCGCTTGCAGAAACTCTTAGCGAGTCGCAAAAGCAAGAACTTTTAAATGAACAACTCAGTCAAATGACCCTGTATTCTCTGGGTGTTATTTTAGTGCCCTCAATGATATTTTTAGGGGCCTTACTCTATTATTCTTTTAAAAAAATAAATGCCTTAAC
>Ga0105164_10000263_pt1 | contig 39160 bp, 31 predicted proteins | sample VDWuncwatermetaG_FD_89674 | JGI IMG/M metagenome (GOLD analysis project Ga0105164, IMG submission 89674) | Wastewater microbial communities from Netherlands to study Microbial Dark Matter (Phase II) - VDW unchlorinated drinking water | ecosystem: Environmental > Aquatic > Freshwater > Drinking...
GATCGTGTAGATGTATTTCTTCTTGTCGTCCTCGGAGGAAATGGTGCCGAGGTTGAGCTTCGACATGTCCAGGAAGAGCCCCTCGGACTCGAGGACCTTGGTGTCGGCGGCGCGCGCGCCGCCCGCGGCGAGCGCGCACAGGACGGCGAGAAGCGCGTGCCTCAGAAGCCCAGGCCTCCCGAGACAAGGCTCTTCATCATCGGCGCGAGCATCATGATAAACACGGTCGGGAAGATGAAGATGAACAGCGGGATGAGCATCTTGGTCGCGGCCTGGGCGGCGAGCTTCTCGGCCTTGTTCAGCCGACGGAAGCGCATGTCGGCGGCGTAGTTGCGCAGCAGCTCGACGAGGCTCGTGCCGAGCTCGTCGGATTGGATGATGAGACCGACGAAAGAGCGGATCTCGGGGACGCCGGTGCGCATGGCGAGGCGCTTGAGCGCGTCGCGGCGCGTGTAGCCGAGCTGGACCTCGTTGATCATTTTCTGCAGCTCGTTCTCGAGCTCGGTGCGCTGCGTGATCTTCACGTTCTTGAGGATGCGCTCGATGGCCGCCATGTAGTCGAGGCCGGCCTCGATGGTCAGCGCCATCAGGTCGACCATCGTCGGGAAGTTGCGCATGATGTCGGCCTGGCGCGCGCGGATCTTACCCTGAAACAACGAATCGGGAATGAAGAAGCCGACGATGCCGGCCATGGCGATGACCGGCGAATCGAGCGCGAGGTAAAGGCCAACGATCGCCCCCGCGGCGAGCATCTCTTTGAGATGAAGCATCTCAAGCGGCGTCGGCTTGATCGGCCGGCCCATCATCATGTGGAGCTCTTCGAGCTTGACGTCGAGATGGAAGGTCTTAAGCAGGAAGAGGTCCAGCTTCTCGAGCAGGCTTCCGTGCGGATTCAAGCTTGAGAACGCGGAGCTCGTGCCGACCTCCTTCTTGGCGAGCTTAGACAGGTCGCTCTCGGCGTCCTCGGGCGGCGGGGCGAACATGCGGCTGACCGCGGTGTACGCGGCGACGGAGCCCAGCACTCCGACCGCGAGCAGCATATAGTGCATCAGGGGGTCGATGGGTGTCATATCAGACGCTGATGTCCCCGAGCTTGTTGACGATCTTCATGCCGATGGCGATCCAGATGGTGCAGAAGAGCAAGGTGGCGACCCCAAGCCCGCTGAAGTAGTATTCCTTCATCGGCTGAGGCTGAAACAGGAACATGATGATGAGCATGATCCACGGCATCACGCCGACGACGATCGCCTGGATGCGCTGCTGGGCCGTCATCGCCGCCGTCTTCTCCGCGAGCTTGGACTCCTCGCGGATGTTGTCGACGATGCGGTCGAAGATCTTGGTCAGGTTGCCGCCGACGCTGCGCTGGATGACGACGGCCTTGATCATGTAGGACAGCAGCCGGCTTTGCACGCGCTCCTCAACGCCCTCGAGCGCCCGCTCGAGAGCCGTGCCGAGCTGATAATTCTTAATGCACAGGCCGAACTCCTCGGAGATGGGCGGCAGGCAGTCGCGCTGCACCATCTCGAGGCAGCCGATCAGGTCGATGCCCGACTTGAGGCCGTTGGACATCAGGATCATCGCGTCCATGAGCTGCGCCTCGCACTGCTGGCCGCGGCGAAACCGGATGTTGCGCAGGAGCCAGCCCGGGATCGTCAGGCCCGCGTAGATGCCGAAGCCGGTGAAGATCAGGAAACCGAACGGGTCGAAGGTCAGCATGCCGATGAGCAAGCCCATGACCATCGGGCCGCCGACGAGATAATGGATCTTGATGACGATGAACTGGCGCTCGTACTCGTGGGCCCACTCCTTGGCCTTCAGCTTATAGTTCTCCCACCCTTCGGAAATCTTTTTTTCGTTGAGCGAGCCGATGGTCCAGGCGCAGGCGATGATGAGCCCGATGCCGATCATCTTGAACACGACGGCCGCCGCCTGCGAGCCCTTGTTGTCGCCCTGCTGAAACTTGAAGCCGCGCGGCGTCGACTGAAGCGTCTCGTACGCGCCGTTCATCAAGGCGCCCATGGCGATGACGGCGTCCTTGTAGCGCTGGGTGTCGCCGTTGACGAGCCCGTCCATGACGCTGTCGTACTGCTTGTTGATCAGCTCGAAATGGGCGATGACGGACCGCCCCCGCCCGCCCAGCGAATCGCCGAGCTTCGCGCGCACGAGGCGATCGAGGGACATCTGGAAGCGTATGCGCTTGTCCTCGTAATCCTTGATCAGGTTACCCGGCGGCATTAATTGGCCGCCGTCGGACGGGGGCAGGCTTTTCCGAACAAGCTCGAAAAATTCATACAGCACCGATGCGGGCGCCTGCCAGAGCTGTGCCTCATTAAGGATGCCCTCGTCAGGGTCCTGCCAAACCGGCCGCTTGAGCATCGCCTCGAGGGTCTGGTCCACCCATTTCGGAATCTTGAGGCTCGCGTCCCGGTCGCGCTTGAAGTAGTGGTAAAAAACCTGGGTGCGCGTAATCGCGCCCTCGACCTTCGGGGTCCCAGGCGCGGCCGACTTGCCCGAGCCGACGAGGAACACGATCTCCTCGCGAGAGAAGATCTGGGCGCCGGACGGGACCGCGGCCAGCAGCAGAAGCAGAGCGGGGAGCAGCGCTCTCATGCTAGTGCCCCCCTCCCCCGTGGCCGCCCGTCGCGACGGCCTCGGCGTCGTCGGGGACCGGGATGCCCGCCTTGAGCAGCTCGTCGATGGCGTTCGGCAGCCCCTTCTTTTTCTTCGTGCGTTCGCTCCAGAACGCCTCCGGGGGAACCGGCAGGCCCTTCAGCTGGATTTCGGCGTAGCAATGCGGGACGTAATCCATGGCCGTGAAGTAGCCGAAGCTGACGCCTTTCTCGTCCATGCCGGTCTGAATGAAACGATAGATGTCCTTGGTGAGGACGCGCTGGCCGTCGCGGCCGACGCACTCCGAGATGTAGGTGACGCGGCGCTTGCCGTCGGCGAAGCGGGTGATCTGGATAAACATGTGCACGGCGCTCGAGATCATGTCGATGAGCACGTTCATCGGCAGGTCGATGCCCGACATGAGGCACATGGCTGAGAGGCGCGAGATCGACTCGGTCGGCGTGTTGGCGTGCAAAGTCGCCAGCGAGCCTTCATGGCCCGTGTTCATGGCCTGAAGCATGTCGAGGGACTCGCCGCCGCGGCACTCGCCGACGACGATGCGGTCGGGGCGCATACGAAGGCAGTTCTTGATCAGGTCGCGGATCGTGATCTCGCCCTTGCCCTCGATGTTCGGCGGGCGAGACTCGAGGCGAATCCAGTGGTCGGCGAGCAGGCGCAGCTCGGCCGTGTCCTCAACGGTGATGATGCGCTCGCCGTCCGGGATGAAGTTCGAGAGCATGTTGAGGAAGGTGGTTTTTCCGGTGCCGGTGCCGCCGGCGATCAGCATGTTCTTCTTGACGATGACCGCGGCGCGCAGGAACTCAATGAAGGCCGGCGTACAGGCGCCGAAGCCGATGAGCTGGGTATGGGTGAAGGGCTTGGCCGAGAAGCGGCGGATCGTGAGCGTGGGGCCGGAGATCGCCAGGGGTGCAATGATGGCGTTGACGCGCGAGCCGTCCTTTAGGCGGGCGTCGACAAGCGGCACGGACTCGTCGATGCGGCGGCCGACGGGTGCGACGATGCGCTTGATGACCTGCACGACCTGCTCGTCGTTGCGAAAGCGCAAGGGCAGCAGGACAAGCTGGCCCTTCTGCTCGATGTAGATCTTGTCGAAGGCATTGACCATGATCTCGTTGATGCCCGGGTCGCGGAGGAGGGACTGCAGCGGACCGAGCCCGAGGATCTCGTCCACAAGCTCCGTCGTAAATTGCTCACGCTGGGCGCGAGACAACGCCAGGCTCTGCTCGCGCTGCAGCAGATTCTCGATGATCTGTCCGACCTTCGACCGGTTCTCCTCGTTCTGGTTCGGATCGTCGGAGATGCGGATGCGCTCGGTTTCCATCGCGCCGACGACGAGCTTGTGCATCTTTCCCTTGAGCTCGTCCCAGAACTCGGGCACCGGGCCCACGGATTTCGTGACGTCCTTCGGCGCGACCTTGGGGCCCTCGGCCGCGAGGGAAGCGGCCGACTGCTTCCAGAGGATGTCGGCCGACGAGCCGAATTCCTCGGCGTCCATCGACGACTCCCAGTGCTTGACGGAGGGCTTGATTTCCATCAAACGCCCCAAAAGCACGCGCAGGGACTTGACCCAGTCGCTCTGCAGCTGCTCGACGACGAGAATTTTCTGGGTGTTCGCGTACTCGGGGATCAGGTCCTCCCACGGGCAATACGCGAGGACTCGCTTGGAAATAGCGTTGAAGAAGCGGTCCACCTCTTTGGGCGCCAGCGCGCCGGGGAGGTTGGCTTGGTTGACGACGATCTCGAACTTGTCGAGCGCGAAGTGCAGCTGCTTGATCTCGTTGAACAGGGAGTAGGTCGCCTCGAAGTGCGAGCGCTGGGGCAGGCAGACCCAGTAGATCAGATCGGCCAGGTCGAACGAGAAGATCTGCATCGGGAAGAACGGATCGACGTCGAGGAACAGGTCGTAGGATTCGGCGAGCGAGCCGAGGATCTTGACGACCATATTCGGCGAGAGCTTCTGGAATTCGGCGCGGTTGGCGGCGAGCGGAAGCAGGCCGACGCCCCACTGCGAGATCGGGATGCGGCCCTTGAGCAGGCGGCCCAGGCCTCCGGTGGGATTCTCGCCGACGAGCTGGACCATGCTGGCCAAGGTCGGGGGCGTAACCCCCAGCACGTAGCTGAGATCGTTGCGGCACATCGGGTCCATATGCACGATGACGACCTTTCGATTCTGGCTGCCGGCCCAGGCCAGCGCCAGGTTGAGGCAGGCCGTGGTCTTGCCCACACCTTCCTTGGGGCCCGTAAATACGACGACGCGCCCCGGCTCCTTGAGGGAGGTCGGGGCGGCGCTCGCCGTTTCCGGGCGAGGGGTGTCAGCCATTCGCGCGCTCCAGCCTCATTTCACGATCTCCATGGTGATGAAGAGGAAGAGCGACTTCTGCTCCTCGACGACCGTAGTCGTCGTGAAGAGCAAGCCGAGAATCGGAATGCTGCCGAGAAAGGGGACCTTGGTCTTGGCCACGCTCTTGGTGCTGGACTTCAGGCCGCCGATGACGAGCGTCTCGCCGCTCTTGATCTCGACCGCCGTCTGAATCTGGCGGGTGATGATCGAAGGCACCGAGGTGTTGCCGACCTGGACGGGCTTCGAGAAGTCGGCGTTGGACACCTCGAGCTGCAGCTCGGCCCGGATCGTGTCCTTCTTATTGGGATTGATGACCGGCACGATGTTCAGGATCACGCCGAACTTCTTGAAATCGGCGGTCACGGTGCCGTTGCCGTTCGCCGACGGATAGGGGATTTCTCCGCCCACGACGAAGTTCGCCTGAGATTGAGCCTGAACCACCACCTTGGGGTTCGACAGGAGCTGGGCCTTGCCTTCCGTTTCGAGCATTTTCAATTGGGTCTGAAGCTGCGTTTGACGCGCGAAGTCGCCGGCACGGTAAAGGCCCGGGATCGTCTTCTCGGCGTAGCCGATGCCGGCCGCGAAAGGAGTCCACGAGAACCCGATGTCGCGCTGAAGGGACCCGGAGATTTCAACGATGTCCGCGGACACGGCGATCAGCGAGTCCTCCGGCTGAGCCGAAGCCTTTGCCGCAAGCGCGCAAACGAGCGCCATCGCCGTCCACAGTTGTCGATTCATGTTGTCGAGTCTAGGATACGCCTAAATTGTTTCTAACTGATTTCTAACGAAACAGCTTGCGGAAGCTTGCCATCTCCATCGGATGCATCTCGGCGTCGCCCAGGCCGCGCATGATCACCGTCGTGTCGCCCTGCTTGATGGCCAAAGCCAGATATTGCGCCTCGTTCGGGTTCAGCGCGAGGCTGACGGAGGCCTTTTCGGAGAAAGCCGCCGTCTTCTCCTCCTTGTCCCCCAGGTTCTTGAACTGCTTCGCGTTCATTCCCTGTCCGAGGTTCGTGCCGACCGCGATGACGAGCACGTTCTGCAGGATCGTCGCGGTGACCTTTTCCTTGCGGCCGTCGTTCATGAGGGCGTCGAACGTGACGAGCACGTCCACGCGGTCTCCGGGCTTGATCAAAATCTTCATTTCCTGATCGATCGGGAGGATCGCGCCGCGGTAGCCGGGCGGAATCTTGACGCTGAGCCCGGATTCGGGCGACAGGGAAATCAGCGACGATTGCGTCAGCTGGTTGCCCTTCGGCACGCGCGTGCGCGTCACCAGGTTGACGATGAGCTTCATGTCGCTCTGCGTCTTGATCTCGAAGGAGTCCTGCTGCATGAATTTACGGGGGACCTCCAGGACCTCAACCATGTCCTCCTTAAGGACGGTGCGCTCCGGGATGTCGACGCGGGCGGAAAGGACGCGGGCGGTCTCGTAGGCGCCGCGCAGGGCGCTTTCCTTGCTGCCGAGCACCATGAGATAGAACACGGCGGCGCCTATCGCCAGGAGCATCGGGACCAGCACGCCTTTCTTTTCCATGATTATTTTCTTCCTAGCTCTTCAGGGGCATTTCGATCGGCATGCGGACGACCGCCTGCAGAAGCCGCGTGCCCGTGCCCTTAGGACGCGCCAGGATGATGCTGCTGATCGGGAAGACGAGCTTGATCTGGTTGCTGCCGGTGATGATGAGGTCGAAATTGTCCTGCTGCGACTGGGGGTCGGTCAGCGTCTTTTCCATTCCGCAGGAGGCCGTCGCCGACTGGATTATCTGTTTCATAAAATCGTTCATCTTGTTGCAGTCCACGGTTCCCGACGGGCTTCCGGACATCCCGCCGATGCGAGCCACTTCGTACGTCGCATGATTAAGAAGAATCAACTGAAACGATACGTAGCCGATCTCCATGATCGTGAAGATGATCGTCAAAAACACCGGCAGGATCAGCAGCATTTCGACGACGACCTGACCCCGTTTTCCGTCCCTTTTCACGGCTTCCCCCCTTTGCTTCCCCGGCTCCGTCCCGGGCCCCTTCCGAGGCCCGGGACGAACCGGGCGACTCCTTAGGACCCGCCGCCGCTTCCCATCTGGCCGGCGGCGCCGGTGATCATCTGCTGGATGTTGTTGAACAGCGTCGGCATGAACTTCTTGAGCATCGCGCCCGAAACGAGCACGACGCCGACGACGACCGTGAGCATCAGAAGATACTCGACCGTGTTCTGACCGCGGCGATTGGACGTCTTCGCCTTGAGCCACGACCCCACCTGAGACAGTTTCATGAGCATGTATTCTCCCCTTCCAGGAATTTCGTCGACGTCTATTTCGGATAAGTGGACAAGATCTTCACGCCCGCGATCGTGAACAGCCTTTTCAGCTGCCCCTGAAGGAACCCGTACATCCCCGCGAAGACCGTGACCAGAGCCACCGTCGTGAGCAGGTACTCGATGGCCGTTTGGCCATTCCTTCCTCTTACGATCCGTCGAAAAGAACGTGTCTTCATCCGTTCTGAGTGTAACACCCGACCTATAGCGTGTCAATACGTTGGCCATTAAAAAACCGTTAAAACTTCATCTTAACCGAGATCTGATCGACCGTGCCCAACGCGCCCATCGGCACGAACGCATAGTCCAGGGAAACGCCGTAGCCGAAGGCTTGCGAGGTGTACATGCCGAATCCGAAGGACAGATTGTTCGAGCGCTCCAGGCGCAGCGCCTTCAACGTCTCGTCGTTGCTCTGGCCGAAGCTGTCGGCGCTGCGGTAGCCGATGCGGAAGGCGAGCTGGCCGACATCAAGGTATTCCTCGGGCAGCTGGAACTCGCCGCCCATGCCGATGCGCGTGCCGTAATCGGTGGCCTTATTGAGCTCGAGGCCCAAGGTCACGAAATCGCCGAGCCGCAGGCCGGCGCCGACGCGGGTAATTCTCGCGACGTTGGCCGAGCCCGCGCCGAAATTCTGCAGCGCGAACCCGAGCGACAAGGTCGAGTTCGGCTTCAGGATCGCGCCGAAGTCTCCAACGACCGTGTTCTTGATCGAGCCGGCGACGTCGTCGTGAATCGCACGCAGCGAGGTGCCGAGAAACAGCTTCTCGTACCAGAACGACCGTGCGATGCCGATGGACATCATTCCGTTGCGAACCCCCACCTCGGTCTCGTTCTGTGGAATGCCGTTGGCGTCGCGGACATCAAAGCCGCCGATGGTGATGTAGGAGAGGTTCGCCCCCCAGGTCGTGCGGCCCATCGGGTGCGCGTAGCCGAGATAAAGGGGCGAGGTCACGTCCTGGATGTAGCGCAGGTAGGAGAAGCCGAGCTCGCGCTGCTGGGTCACCGCCAGCCCCGCCGGATTCCACGCCATCGCGTCGGAGCCTTCTGCGAGCGCCACGTAGGCGCCGCCCAAGGCCATCGTGCGCGCGGAGCCTTGCCCGACTTTCATGAAATTCGCGCCGCTGGTGCCGACGGCCGAATCGGCGGCGCGCAGGGGAGCCGCCGCGAGCAAAACCACGGAAAGCGCGGCGAGGGAGGCGATTCTCATTGGATCAGCACCTTTTTGATCGTCTGGAGAACGTTTTTACCGCCCTCGACTTCCTCGACACGGATCACCGCGAAATAGAGGCCGCGAACGACCTTATTCCCGGACTGGTTGAGCTTGGACCACACGTAGGTCACGGGGCCGCCCTGGAAGGCGGGCGCGACCTCGCCGAAATTCTTGTCGAGCACGATCTCGCCCGAGATGGTGTGGAGACGCAGCTTCACCTTGGCGCGGAAAGGCGAGTGGATCTGGAACGTCGTCGAGTCGCCCGTGACGGGGTTTGGATAGTTGAAGGTGTTGTTATTGAAGTCGTCGTTCGGCGACGCCGAGCCGTTGCGGACCAGCGGAATCTCGTCGATCAGGCGGTCGAGCGAGAGCGCCGCGGGATTGAGAACGTTGCCGGTCCGGTCGTCGATCGCGGCCATATCGGTCGAGCCGACGATCTTGAATTTATAGGACCCGTCCTTGAGCAGCGAGAACTTGAAGTCCGTTCCGTCCCAGGCGTCGTCGATGGGCGTACGGGCGGGACGCACTCCGACGATGGTCTTGACCAGCGATTGAGACTCGGGCGGCGTGGGATTGCCGGCCTGGTCGAAGATGGTGCCGGACCGGAATATTTTGATCGCGACCTTCATGGTTTCCGACACCTGATAAGACAGGACGGCGGGACCGGAGTCGAGGCGCAGCGGCGTGATCGCCAGGTCGTAGATGCGCAGCGGGTCGTAGGCGATCGTCAGCTGCGCGGTCGCTCCGGAGGACAGGACCGACGCGACATCTTCGGCCACGGCGCGCACCAGATAGAAGCCGGATGGCGGAAAGTTGCCCGTGTCGTTGCGCCCGTCCCAGACGTCCGTTTGGAGCAGGCCGGCGGGACGCACGGCGCCGGCGATAATCGTGCGCACCACCGCCGGCGGAATATTGGTGTTCAGGATCTGGATCGTCACCGACGATTGCCGGGTGATGGAGTAGTTGATCGTGAACGGATGAAGAGTGATCGTGCTGCTGGAATTGAACAGCTGAGGCGAGTCGGGCAGCACGCTGAACTGGGTGAAGATGATGGCGCCGCGCGCCACGGTGACGTTGCCGAACACCTTATCCGTCGCGAAATACTTGGGCGTGGTCGTGGACTGGGCGGTGAGCGTGAAGATATAGTTGCCGTCCGGAACGAAGAGGCCGTTCGCGTCCCGGCCGTCCCAGAACTCGGAGATCTTGAGCCGTCCCGGGCGCAGGCCGCGGAAAGTCACGACGGGCGCGGCCTGAGCGCCGCCCGGCGTCAGCACCGACGAGCTCGTGCAGGCCGCCGGCGGGGACTGCGCCGCGCAGGGCGGCCACGTGCCGGTGCTGTTGACGATGACGGAGCCCGGCGGGTAGATATTCCAGGCGACGAACATCGGCTGGGACAGCTGATAATTGAGCACGACGTTGTCCGAGGCTCCGGCCAGCAGCGGCGTGACCGCGAGGTCGGTCACCCGGAACAGATCGACCGGGAACATGGCGGTCGTCGTGGACACCTTATGGGGCTGGGCCGGATCGATCGCCGACAATTGGACGAGGTAGGTGCCGGAGGACACCACGTTGCCGGAGTCGTCCGTGGCGTCCGCCCAGACCTCCGAATTCGTGAAGGCTCCAGGGCGGGTCTCCTGGTTGACGAGCGTCTTGACCAAGGTGGCGCCGCTCGCGTTGAAGATCTTCATCGAGACGATCGCGTCCCGGGTCAAGGTGTAGCGGAAGGTGAACGGATTGACGCCGGCCACCGCCGGGCTCGAGCCGATCACGGTCGAAGTGGGCGAGACCTGGGTGATGCCGACGTTCCCCCGCAGGACGGGCAGGAAGCCGACCTTGGCGACCGAGGTCCACACGCGGTTGTCGTTGACGTTGCCCCGATAAGGCGCGCCGCGCTGCGAGGGGAGGGCGGCGTAAATGATGAACACGTAGTCGCCGTCCTCGACGAGTCGGCCCGCATTATCGCGTCCGTCCCAGAAGTTGATCACCTGCGAACGCAGCGTCTTGATCTCGGAGATGCTCCTGACGGGCGCGACGACCGGGCCGCCGCAGGCGCCGAGCGTCGCGCTGAACTGCTTCGCCGGAAGGCCGCTGACGGTGTCGAGCGCCGGATTGGAGACGTCGGAGAGCGAGGTGCAGAACTGCGTGCCGGGAGAATAGATGTCGATGTAGACGGTGGCCGCCTCGGTCAGCACGTAGGACATCACCGCGAGCGAGGTCGAGCCTCCCGTCAGCGGCTGGATGCGGATGTCGGTGATCTGGAGAGGATCGATCGCCACCTGCCGCGTGGTCGGGAAGGAGAGGTCTCCGGTCTTGTCGGCGCCGCCGGCGGCCAGGAAGGTGGTGTACTGGTCGACGGAGTTGGCCTGAAAGACCGCGAGGTAGTTCCCGGGCGTCAGGATGTTGCCCCGGTCGTCGCGTCCGTCCCAGGAGTCGCCGTTGAGCAAGGTGCCTTGCGGGGTCCCTTCGCCGACGCGCGGCAGGCCGGGAACCACGCGCCTCAGAAGCTCGTAAGGCGGAAGGCCGGAGTTGATCGTAAGGTACATCGTGGCGTCCTTCGACAGGCGGTAGGTGAAGTTATAGGGCTGGGCCGCGACGCCCGTGATCGCGCCGACGACGGTCGGAGAGGAGCGCACGACGTGCACGTTGGTCACGTCGACGGCGATCGCCTTCTGGGACACCGCGTTGGTGCCGGTGCTGTCGAGGGTCGCGCCTGAGGGATAGGCCCGCGTGGCGGTGATCGAGATGTTCCCGCTGTTGCCGACCTGGTTGGTCTTGACCGAGACGCGAAAGCCGTACTGCCCGTTGGTCTTGCCGAACTCGCCCTGGATGTTCACCGAGCCGTCCCACATGACGCAGGCCGCTTCGGTGTCGCCGTTGGGCACCGTCGGATCGGCGTTGCTCGCCGAGCCGGGCACGTCGATGAAGAAGGTGCGCAGCGGCGGCGTCGAGCCCTCGTCGAGGGCGTTGGAGCCGTCCTGGAACTTGAACAGCTGGAACTGTATCTCGTCGATGGCGACGCTGCCGGCGGTGGCGGAATTGACGCCGATCTGGGTGCACAGGAAAACGCGGTCCTGGCAGAAGTTCGCGGCGATCGTCCCGGCGGGGAAGACCGCGGCGGCGTTGCAGCGGCCCGCGGTCGTGCCGTTGGCCTCGAACTCGATGTGCGGCTCGTTGGAGATGTTGCCGGTCGTCGGCCGGTCCACCAGCGGGCATCGGAAGACGGTCGGGCTGCCGGCGTAGGTGGTGCACACCGCGGGGGAGGCGACGAACGCGGTGTTGATGAAGACTTGGACGGACTGCGCCGCGGCGCGCATCGGGAGCAGGGCGGCGGCGAGCAGGACCGCGCGCTTGAGGCTCGAGGGGCACCGTTGTGTTTTCATGTTGTGATGTTCGTTGGCGCGATGCGTCTGCGAAGTCAAGAGTGTACCGTACACGCGTTACCTGCTGATTAAAGGATTGTTAAAATTTGGCAAAGGGAATTCGGCGCCGCAAGCTGAGCCGGAGAAGAGCGGGCTGCGCGCGCTCCGCCGTCGGGCCGACGAGCGCCCACACGCGCCGGCCGTCCGCGCCAGGCAGCACCGCGAAGCCGACGGTCGCCGCGTCGGGCGACGGATGATTTTCCTTCAGCGCGAGGCGATCGCCTTCCAGATCGTAGACCATGATGCGGCGGGACTTCGTGTCGTGCAGCCACAGCCGCCCGTCCACCCAGGCCAAGGCGTTGGGCACGACCTCCTCCTCAATAGGATAGGACTTGTGCGTGGCCTCATCGGCGGCGTGACGGTACAGCGCGCGGTTGGCGGCGTCGTAGGACCACAGCGCCGCGCCGTCGAAGGCCAGCGCGGTCGGCGCGGGCCCGGGCGACGCGATAGAGGAGAGCACGGTCTCCGGGCGGGCCGACGACGCGCGCAGCAGGCGCGCGCGGGCCGCATCGAGCGTCCACATCCGACCGTCGCCGAACGCCAGCGCGGTGGGGCGGAACACGCCCCCGGCGGGCACGGCGACCTCGCGGACCGCGCGGCGGGGATCGGCGGGATCGAGCGCGGTCAGGCGCCCTCCCCAATCCGCGATCCACAGCAAGGTCCCGTCGAACGCGAGCGCGGTCGGATTGAGCGCTGAAACCGGCGCGGTCGCCTCCGCCTCATAGCGCCACTCAGCACCCCAGCGCCAGGCCGGCACGGCCGCCGCGATCAGGGCCGCGGCCGCGAAGGCCAGGGCGGCGGCGCGGGCTCGGCGGGTATAACGCGTCTGGACGCGCCCGGCCTCGACGGTCGCCTGCGCCGACACGGCGCGGTCGCGATCCTCGCGCGACTCGATCATCTTCATGCGCAGGGCGACCTGCTCCGCGGCGATGGTCGTCTCCCGGACCTTTCCCGTGAGGCTGTCCGTGAAGGCGAGGTGCGTCTTCTCCTTTTCCTGAAGGTCCGAGTGCCACGCCTCGCGTTCGCGGCGCAAAGTCTCTTCCCATTGCGCGAGTTCCTGGCGCTGGGCCTCCCAGGTCGAGCGTTCGCGGTCCCAGAGCTCCCGCCACTGCGCGCGTTCCTCTTCCCAAAGCTTCTGCAGGTCGTTGAAGTGGGCCTCGACCTCTCCGGTCTTCTTGAGGGCGCGTTCCCGCTCTTCCTCGACGCGGACGCGCTCATGGCGCTCGAGCAGAAGCTCGGCCAGGGTCTTCTCGAGCGCGTTCTTCGCCTCGCCCAGGCTCCCCTTGAGGGCGCTCACCATCTGATCGGCCTGGGCCGCTTCCTGCTGGCGGCGCTCGGCGGACGACTGGATGTCCTTGAGATCGATGAGACTTTGGGTCTCGCGCTTGGCCCACCGCGCTTCGGCCTCTCGCGCGCGCTCGATCTCGGCCGTGATTCGCGCCCGGGACTCCTCGAGCGCGGCCTCCACGAGGCGCCGCTCCGAGCGCTCGTGCTCGAGCGCTCGGGCCGCGGCCTCGAGGCGCTGCTGCGCGTCGAGAATCTGCTCGTAAACGAGGTCGCCGCTGCCGTCGATGCGCCCGCGCAGGTCGGCCGCCTCGGTCTGCAGGGCCTCGGCGCGCGCGCGCCAGTGCTTGAGCGCTTCCTCCTTGGCCTCGATCGCCTCGGACATCGCGGCCTCGCGGCGGCGCTGCTGGGTCTTGAGCATGGACACCGTTTCCCAGGCGAGCTCGGCGCCGGCGGTCGCCGACGCCGGCGGCGGCGGCGGCGCCCCCGCGTCCGCGGAGACGGAGCCGAGGCGCGTCCAAAGACGCTCGATCTCCCGGCTCAATTCATCAGGCGGCATATTGCCCACGGAATGGAGTATAGCCGTTGAGCGCTCAACCGTAATTTCGAATATATGAACGCGGATCAGCCCAGCGCGAACATGACGAGGTAGCCCTCGCAGACGAGCAGCGTCGCGATAAAGCACGCGACGGCCGCGTGCCCAAGCCGGCGGTCCAAACGATAGACGCCGCGCAAGCCCATGACCGCGTAAATGATATAGGCCGGAAGCAGGAACAGGATGTACTTGGTCTTGAGCGCCCAGGAGGGCTGCCCGAGAAACCACCAGGCGTAGACCGCGACGGAAACGACGGCGTAGACGAGAAGCGGCCGCGCGGCGCGGCGGCGCGCGGTCGCCGCGAATCCGATCAGCGCGAGCGCGGTGGGCACGACGCCCAGACGAAGGACCAGCTCGATGAGCCGGGGCGCGACGGACTTCGAGGGGTAGGGCGGAACGCGGGGCGAGTCAGGAGGAGTCTGAGCGATCAAACGGATCGTCTCCCCCTCGCCGTAGCCGGCGGGAATCCGCCAGCCGTGGCGGGACGCCACGGAGTAGAAGCTCATGTCGGTCCAGGCGAGCGCGTGCAGCGCGGTGAAGACGCTGCGATAGACGGGAAAATCGTTGAGGGCTCCGGCAAGGTCCGGGCGGTAGAGCGCGACGACCTCCCGGACGGAAAACGATCGGAAGTCGTATTGCTTGCCGAAGCGCTTGACGCTCGCCGCGTCGGCGGCGTTGGACCAGCCGTTCGCTGCGAGCAACGGCGTGCGGTATTCGCGCAAGTTGCGGGCGTAATGCCACCCGGCCGTCGCCGCGAAGACGGCGGCGACGATCGCGAGATCGCGCGCCGCCTTCCGGCGGCGGGCGGCGAAAGCCAGGCCGGGCGCCATCACGAGCCCCGCCGTGATCACGGCCAGCAGGCCGGAGTATTTCGTCAGGGCGGACAGCCCGGCCAGAACCCCTAGGACGACGCAATCGAGCGGACGGGCGCGAGCCGGACGGAGATGGTAGAGGCAGAGGCGGTAAATGAAGGCGCTCATGAGCGCCGCCAGCAGGACGTCGTTTTCGAGGCCGTAGGAGCTGATGAAGAGGCACGGAAATACGAGCGCCAACGAAACGCCCAGGAGGTCGTCGCCGGAGGACGGACGAAACAGCAGCAAGGTCCTGCGGCAATAAAAGATAACGAAGGCGGCGCAGATCATCGGCAGGAGCGACAGCAGCTTCAATCCCCCGGCCGCGTAGAACGGGACGCCGAGCGCGAACAGCAGCGGCGGCTGGTAGCACTCCCAGCAGTCTCCCGGAGACGGAAGGCGGCCATGCTCGAACGCCAAGACGACGGCTTCATGGTAGAAATCCCAAACGTAGCCGTACGGCGTCGGCGCGCCGAAGACCAAGGCGGCGCGCGTCGCGACCGCGATGAGAACGAGGCCCCAGAGTATTGGAAGGCGATATCGATCGATACGCGAAGCGATCGTCATTCGCAAAACCGGGGCTTGCCCGGACGGTCGAGCCAATCGACGGTTTCCAGCAGCTCCCGTTCCGGCCGCCGTCTCAGCTCGGCCAGCAGCCGGCCGACCGCCTCGTCGTCGCGATGCTCCGAGGCGAAGGCGACGGCCTCCGTGTTGACCAGCGCGCTCTTGTCCCGAAGGCCCTCGAGCAGATGAGAACGGAATTCCTTCCAGGGAAGCTCGCTCAAGCCGTACAGCGCCAAGGCCCGGATCTCCGGCTGCGCCGAGCCCAGAGCCATCCGCAGCTCGCGCACGACCGCGGCGCTTTTGGGCCGCGCCGCCAGCTCCCCGATATCGGACGCCGAGCCCTTGCTGCGCGCGATCAGGGCTTCGTCGCCGAGCGCGGCGCGCTCGAGATCCATCAGGTAATTTTCAGGCGCGGGGCCGGAGGCCGTGGCGGGCGCTCCCGCGGAGAGGAGCTCGCCCCGGACATAGGGAACCCCCGGCGCGGTCGAGTAGCGATAGACGCGAAGCCCGGAAGACAGCAGCTCGGCCGAGACCGGCTCGGAATCCCGCAGCATCGCGTAATCCACGTCCGCGAACGTCAGCTTTCCCCAAATCTGGGCCTCGCAGTAGTGGCCGCACCGATTCTTATCCTCCGGCTTCCTCCGGTAAAGCGCGGTGCGCGTCAGCACGGGATTGTCCGCCCCGCCGCGGCTGAACCTCCCGGCTTTGAAATGAAAATCCGAGCTGTCGGCGTAGGTCCAGGTCGCCCGCTTCTTGACCTCTTCCTTGAAAACGATCGCGACCGGACCGTAACGCGTCGGCAGCGGAAAGGCCCCGAAGTCGTCCCGCTTGGCGAGGAGGAGCGCGTATTTCGGAAGAAGCTCCTTTCCCTTATGGCTGTACGGCAGACGCGACATCGCTAATTCCCTTTCGGCGGCGAAGCGCGCGGACAGGGTGTAGACGCCGCCGCTGAGGCGCGCGGCGTGCTGGTTCAAGAACCCGTATTTCGCGATCGACCCGATCACGCGCTGAGGGATCATCATGACGAGCTCGGCGTCGTCCCCGACCGGCTTGCCTTCGGGCTGGGCGGCCCCCGCCAGGTCGCATTCCTCGTGAATCCTGCGAACGAGCAGCTCCGCCAAGGTCCGCGTGTCCATCGTCCGGAGTTCGCCGGGCGAGATCCACAGGCGATGCTCGAGGCGAGGGGCCGCCTGAGCGCCCATCGCGAGCGGGAGCAAAGCGAGCGCGACGATTCGCCTCATCTACTTCGCACGCTGAAGTCGGCGCAGCTCCGAGCTGGCCTCGCTGAGATCGACGCCCGCTTCGCGATACTCGCGCAGAATCCGGCCGACCTGCTCGAGCAGAACGGAATCCGCGGCCCCGGCGAGCTTCGCCTTCTGGTAGGAGCGCCAGTCCTCCTGGAACAGCGCGGCGCGGACCGAGCGGGTGGTGCCCTCGCGCTCCGCCTTCAGCTTTTCAAAGGTCTCCGCGGCCTTCTGCTGCCGGGCCTCGAGATCCTTGAGGCGGCGCTTCGCGTCGGTCTCGGAGGCGCGCTTCATCTCGACCTCGTTGCCCAGCGCCGCCATCTCCTGGCGCAGACGATTCAGCTCCTCAGCCAGCTTCCACTGCTTGACCGAGCTCGCCTCGAGCGCCTCGCTGAGCTGGCGCCGGTAGCGCAGCTCCTGAGACAGGAGCTTCTCGTACTCGCCCTCCGGATCGGACCGACCGAAGCGCACGGCCAAAGAGAGCCCGTGGCCGAAGCGCGTGGTGCCGGTCATCGGCACGGTCATCGAATAGTCGAGGCGCGCCCCGTGGGCCCTCCACCCCATGCCCCAACTCCAGGTCCGCGCCCCTTCCCCGAGCGACATGCCCGAGCGCAGGGCGTACTGCCCGGCGCGGGCCGTGGCCCACCAGCGCTCGAAGCCGAGCGCCATCGTGTGCTCCCCGTTGCCGCTCTGGGAGGACTCCCGCTTCGTGAGGTCGACGGCGAAGATCATGCCGCGCACCTGCTCGGCCGCGCCGAGCTTAAGCGTCAACGGCGCCCGGTCTCCCCTGGAGAACGACGGGCTTCCAAAATTAAGGAGCGACGCCCCGAGCGAGAAACGCTCGGAGAAGCGGTAGAGCGTGCCCATGTCGAGCGCCAGGCGGGTTCCCGCCTTCCCGCCCGATTCATACGAGGCCGTGAGCAGCTTGAGCCCCCCGCCGAAATCCACGCCGCCCCCCTCCGTCTCCATCAAGCCTCGCGTTCCATACATGAGGCCGATCGCCCGGTCTCCGGCGACGTGCGTGCGGCGATCGTAGCGCATGTCGAAGCCGAGGCCGCCGTTGAGAATCTCCTGGCGCAGCGGCACGACGACGGCGGCGCGCGTCGAGTCGCGGTCGGACTCTCCCGACGGGATGTGGAATTGGCGCAGGTAGGACACCGCGGCCTCGACGCTCGACGTCTGGCCGAGCGCCGCCGGATTATAGGCGAGGACGCCGGGATCGTCGACGACCGCGCAGAAGGCCCCGCCCATCGCGACGTCGCGCGGGCCGAAGCCCGCGTCCTCGAACGCCGCTAAAGCGGGGCTCGGCAGGGCCAAGGTCAATAGAACGGCCAACAGCGTCCGGGCGGATCGCATCGCGCGAATTATAGCTTTCAAGCGCCTTAGAGTGATTACGGGCGCATGAACGAATGAAACGCCGTGTTATCCACCGAAGCGTCCACAACTGTTGTTGACAACAGTTATTGCCATTCCTGTGGATAACTCCAAGCTCATTCGAGCCGGTAATCCTCCGGATCGAATGCGACCGCGGTCAGGTCCAGGCTTTCCGGAGGCGTGATCCCTTTGGCCTCCAGAAGGCGCGCCGACGACCAGGCGGCGAATGCGTAGGACAATTTAGCGTCGCGCGCGTAGCTGTCATCGCGCCGCCAGGAGGCGGAGCGGCGCAGAATCAAGGGAGCGGGCGCATGCGCCGCTCCCGCCCGCTGGACCAGCCCTTCGCTCGTCAGCGCTGCCGGCGGAAGCGCGCCGGGGGCCAGGCCGGTCGTGAACACGTCCGCCCGTCCCGTCCGCGCGGCGAGCCAGGCCCGCGCGTCGACGAGGCCGGCGCCGGCCAGGTCGAGCGGCCGCTCCCGCGGCGCGGTCGCTTCGAGCCAGCGCAGGCCGAACAAGGCGGTGTCGCCCGACGCGAGGAGCGCCCCGCCGGGCGGGACGGCGCGGCGCAGGTTGCGGACGTAGTCGTGGGCCAGGAAATCGTCGCGACGCTCGGGGATCGGGGTCCGCAGCAGGCAGGCGGCGGCGACGAGCGCCAAGCCGGCCGGAGCGAAGCGTCCGAGCCGGGACACCGCGGCACCCGCGAAGACGGAGGCGATCAGCGCGGGAACGAGGAAGGCCGGCTCCAGAACGGAACGCGCGACCCAGTTCATCGTGTCGAAGCTCGCCATCACGACGAACAGCGGTCCCGACGCCAGAGCTCCCACCAGAAATCCGCCGGCGCGATCCCGGTCCTCGCGCCAGGAAACGAACGCTCCATAAGCCGCCGCGGCCATGGCCGGAAGCGTGACCGCGAGCGCCCAAGCCTTCAAGGACCAGCCGAACAGGCGGACGGCGCCATCGGGGGTGAACGGACGCGCAAGCTGCGCCGAGAGCGTGCCGGCGCCGTACTGAGAACGCATGAGAACGGACAGCGCCTCGCCGAACGAGCCGAGGCGGATCCACAGAAAAATATAAAGAGAAAGGCCGGCCAACGACCAGGGGACGGCCACGGAAACGATTTTGCTCAACGACGAGCCGTAACGACGGCATTCCGACCTCCAAAGAAGGAGAAAACCCGGCAGGAAGAGGATCAGACTTTGGTGATTCACCAAACCGAGACCGGCAACGAATCCCGACAGGCGGGCGCGCCGCCAAAATGAACCTTGTTCGCCTTCCGACAAATAAATAAGCACGGCAACGATACATGCATGAAGCGCGTACTTTTCTTGTATCAACGCGAACTTCCAGAGGGGTGCGGAAACGGCGAAGAGACAGGACGCGGTCAAGGCGGCCCACGAGCCGTAGCGGCGGCGAACGCTCAGGAAGAGAAAAGCGACGGCGCCTGCGGCGGCGAGGCAGGACAAAACGGCGAGACGATAACCCGGATTACCCCACGGGAAGACCGTCAGCCAGGAATGGCCCAGAATGGAATAGAGCGGATAGCCCGGCGGATGCGCGACGCCCAACGACCAAGCCGCCAAAGACATATCCGCCGCGTCACGCGCGGCGACCCCCGGCGAAGCGCCCGCGAGGTAGAAGGCGAAGGCGGCGAGAAAGACGAGGGCGCTCACGCCCAGCTGCGCAGCGCCAGCGCGGGATCGCAAGGCCCGGACCGGGGCGCGCCGCCGGCCGACAGCCGGCGCCAGGCGGCGTGGGCGATCATCGCGGCGTTGTCGGTGCACAGGATGCGCGCGGGCAGATGAACGGCGAAGCCGCAGGCTTCCCCCCGCTTTTTCATCAAGGCCCTCAGCCGGGAATTGGCCGCGACGCCCCCGCCGAGGACTATGTCCCTGACCTTGAATTTCCGCGCGGCCGCGACGGTCTTATCGACGAGCGTCTCCGCCACAGCCTCTTGGAAGGACGCGCACAGGTCGTTCAGCTCGCGTCCCTTCGGGACGCGCCCTTTCAAGTGATAGAGCACCGAGGTCTTCAGGCCGGAGAACGAGAAATCCCAGGTGCCGGGCATCGACGGCCGGGGAAACGGCACCGCGGCGGGGTCGCCCTTCGCGGCGCGCTTGTCGATCTCGGGGCCGCCGGGATAGCCGAGGCCGAACAGGCGCGCGACCTTGTCGTAGGCCTCGCCCGCGGCGTCGTCGCGCGTGCGGCCGAGCACGCGGTAGCGGCCCGGCGCGGAGGCCAGCACGAGATCGGTATGCCCCCCGGAGACGACCAGGGCCAGCGCAGGCCAGCGCAGCTTATGCTCGAGCTCGGCGGCGAGGACATGCCCCTCGAGATGGTTGACGCCGACGGCCGGAACGCCCATCAGGCGCGCGAGCGTTTGAGCGGCGACCTTGCCGATGAGAAGCGGGCCCATGAGGCCCGGGCCGCGAGTGTAGGCGACGGCGTCCACCTTCCCCGGGCCCGCGTCCCTCAACGCGCGGGCGACGGCGGGCATCAGGTTGTCGAGGTGCGCGCGCGCGGCCAGCTCGGGCACGACGCCTCGGTATGGGGCGTGAAGCGCCGTCTGCGAGGATACGACGTTCGAGCGCAGGCGGCCGTTCTCGACCACGGCGGCCGAGGTGTCGTCGCAGGAGGTCTCGAGGCCGAGTATTCTCACCCTTCGCGCTTGAGGGCCCCGAGCACGTCGCGCGCCTTGAGCAGCTCGACGGCTCGGTCGAGCGCCTCGTCGCGCACCAGCTCCTCGGACTTAACCGCCGAGCGCGGCTTCTTGTCCTTGGCGTAGATCATCTCCCATTGTGCGTAGAGCTTGGCCTCGGCCTCGGGAGTGACGGGCACGAGGATGTCGGGGACGATGCCGCCGGTCTTGTTCTTCTCGTCGCGGTGGATCGAGCGTCCCGAGGGCGTGTAGTAGCGCGCCACGGTGAGCCGCAGGCCCGAGCCGTCGGGCAGGGGGATCAAGGACTGGACGCTCGCCTTGCCGAAACTGCGCTGGCCCACGACGACCGCGCGCTTGTGGTCCTGCATGGCGCCCGCGACGATCTCCGAGCCGGACGCCGAGCCGCCGTTGATGAGCACGACCAGCGGCAGGACCGGATAAGGCGCCTTCGCCCCGGCGGTGAAATCCTGGCGGCTGTCGGCCTTGCGGCCCTGGGTGTACACCACGAGCTTGCCCTCTCCGAGGAACATCGAGGAGACTTCGACGGCGGCGGACAGCAGGCCGCCCGGATCGTTGCGCAGGTCCAGCACGAGGCTCGTGACGCCTTCCTTCTTGAGCTTGCGCAGGGCGTCGGCGACGTCGTCCGCGGTCTTGGCGCTGAACTCGGCGATGCGCAGGTAGCCCACGCCGCCCTCGAGCTTCATCCAGAGCGTCGATTCGATCTTAACCAGCTCGCGCGTGATCTCGACGGTCAGCGTCTTCCAGTCGCCTCCCTTGGCGTCGTCCTCGTTTTCAGGACCACGCTCGAGCTTGAGCTTCACCTTGGTGCCCGGCGCGCCGCGCAGGGTGCGCAGGGCGTCGGACATGGTCATGTCCTTGGTCGAGGCGCCGTCGATCTCGAGAATGCGGTCGTTCGGAAGGACCCCCAGGCGATAGGCGGGCGAGCCGGGCATCGGGGTCTGCACGGTCAGCCAGTCGTCGCTGAACGTCAGGCGCAGGCCGACGCCGCCAAACTGCCCCTCGGTCTCGCTCTTCATCTCGCGATGATACTCCGGCTCCATGAACTGCGAATAAGGATCGAGCGTGCGGACCATTCCGGAGGCCGCGCCGTAGATCAGCTTCTGCGTCTCCGGCTCGTCCACGTAATTGTCCTGGACGAAGCCGAGCACGTCCACGAGAAGCTTGAGCTGCTCGTAGGTCTTATCCGCGCCCGCCGCGTACGCGGGACGGACGGCGAGGGCGGCCAAGACGGCCGTCGCGATCAACATGCGCTTCATATCGTGTCTCCTATCTTCGTTCCAGCCAGTCCGCCGGGTCCAGCGCCTCGGTGCCGCGCCTGATCTCGAGGTAGACCCGCTCGCCGGCCGTCGCGAGCTTCTCCTTCGCCCGCACGGAGTCGCCCTTGGCGGAGACGATCTCGCCGAGCTCGCCGTACACGCTGAAGAATCCCCCCCCGTGGTCGACGATCACCACGTTTCCGTACGAACGAAACGGCCCGGTGAAAATCACGCTGCCCGGGGCGACCGCGCCGACGGCGGCGCCGGGAGTGCCGGCGAGGAGAAGGCCCTGGCGGACGGTCCACGTGCCGAGCTGCTCGTCGCGCTCGCGGCCGAACGGCCGCAGCACTTTCCCTTCGACCGGCCAAGGCAGGGAGTGCGCCGGGCGTTCGAGGCGCGCGACGACGCCCGGCTTGCGGTACGAGCCCGCCTTGCCGAGCTTGTCGAGGAGGGCGGCCATCGCCTTCGCCGATTCCTCGAGCTCCTTGGCGCGCCGCGCCGCGGCCGCCACCTTCATCTGGGTCTCCTCGAGCGCCGCTTTCTTTTCCTCGTACTCGCGGCGGCGACCCTCCCGCTCGCTCTGCGCGCTGCGGCGGCTCGCGTCGAGATCGCGCGCGCGGCGGCCGGTTTCCGCGGCCGCTTCCTCCGTCTTGCGGCGGAATCCCTGAAGCCCGCGCAGGTGCCTGGCCTTCTCGATGATCGCGGAGCGGCGGAACTCCTCGGCCCAGAGCTCGCGGGTGCCGTAGACCTCGGAGCGATCGGCGGAGGCGGCGGCATGGCGGGCGGCCTCGGAGGCGATCGCCGCCGACCAGAAGCCCGCCACGCTTTTCGCCGCGTCGAGGCGGGACTTCAGATCCGAGCGGCGGGATTCCGCGCGGCGAATCTCGGACTGAAGGCCCTCGACCCGCTTGCGGGACTGGGCGTCGCGGCTCTCGAGGCCTTTCACGTCGTCGCCTAGGCCGCGCTCCGCGTCGCGCAGCGCCTCGAGCTCCTTCAAGGTCTGCTTGAGCTCGACCTGGATGCGCGAGAGCTCCTTGCGCTTGGCGTTGAGCTGGGCCGCCGCCGGAGCCGCGCTCCACGGGAGCAGAACGGCAAGAATCAGGACTCGGCTCGCCATAGCGACAGGGTCCAACCGAAGGTCGCGCAGGCCGCCAGCAGCGCGAGCTGCGCCGGCGCCTCCGGCAAGGCCCACAGCAGCGCGTCGCGCCGCAGCGGCCAGGAGATCGCGAGCGCCGCCAAGGCGCCCGCCGCGCCCGCTCCCGCCGCCCAGAGCGCCGGAGCGCGCTTCAGGCGCGCCGCCGAACTCAGGGCGATCAAAGCCACGCCGGCGAGGAGGCACACGAGGGTGCTCAAAATCATGCGCAGAAGGTGGGCGTAGAAGCGCAGCCTCAATATCGCCTGGACCTGGCCGGGCTTATAGCGAAGGTCGGACCAGTCGGCCAGCCGCTGCGCGTCGTCGATCCACGCGCCGAGATGCGTCAGCGCCTCGGGGGCGGGGCGGACCTCGAACGCCGAGGGCAGGGGATTGTCGCCGACCAGAGCCAGCGATTCGGCGAGCTCGGGATCGTCGCGCTTGAGCGCGGCGAGCGCCTCATCCGCCGGAATGAAGCGCACGTCCGCGACTTCGGGAGCGGCGCGAAGCTTCTCCTCCAAAACCTTCGCGCGCTTCTCGTCGAGCGACGCGCGTACGAAGAGCACCACGCGGAAATCATCGCGCAAGGAGGCTTCCAATCGGGTGCACTGCCGCTCCGCGAGCAGCAAGGCCTCACCCGCGAGCCCGACGGCTGCCGCGAGCGCGCACAAAGAGGCCAGTCGAGCCTTGCCTTCGAAACCGCCTTCGGCCATATTGGGCTCGATTCTACGAAATGCGGAAGATCAGCGGTAGGGGACGAACACGGAAAGCGCCGCTCCGAGCATCTTTCCGACGGTGGGCAGGGCGATGAGGATCGTGAGCAGCACCAGCCAGAGCCCCCGAGACATGACGAAGGCCAGGAAGCCCGCTTTTTTAGCTGGAGCCTTCTCGGCCGGAGACGAGGAAACGGCGGGCGCGGCGAGAGACGCCTCGGGGAACGAGGAAGCGATCCTGAGAATGCCGCGCATGCCGAGCGCGCGCGAGAGCCGGGAGACCGGCAGCGTTCCGGACACCAGCGCGGTCTTGCCGCCATCGGGAAGCGTTTCGAAGCCGAAGACGCGTTCGAGCTTGAAGCCGGAGTCGGCGGTCAGCTCGCGCACGGTCTCCGCCACCGATTCCTCGGGCCGAGAGACGTCCGCCACGCGCAGGGTCAAGAGGTAGCTTCCCGCGACGCGCTGGTCTCCCGCCGGGCGGGAGCCGCGCTCCACCTCGACGCGCCGGACGCCGGGGCGAGCGATCGCGTCGCCGAGACGGGCCGCCGGAAGCCAGCCGCTGATCCGCACCGAGCCGGCGGGGCCCGGCAAAGGCTGGAAGCGGGCGTCGGGGCGGAAGGCCGCGGAGGCGCCGAGGCCGGCCACGGCGTCGCGCAGCGAGCCGGCTTCCTGGGCGTCGAGCTCGAGCGAGACGAACAGCATGCCCTCGCCCATCGAGGCGGCCGGAATGGCCTCAGCCGAAACGCGCGCGGCGGGATCCGCAAGCTCCGGGCGGCGAGGCGCAGGCTCGACGCCGAGAAGCCGCGACTCGTAATCGCTGCGCGCGTCCTCGCTGGCCGAATCGAGCGGGGCGTCCTCGGCGGCCGGCGCCTTGGGTGCGGCCGCCGCGTCGCGGGCCGGCGCCTCTTGCACGGCGTCAGCGGGAGCGAACGGGCGCGGACGCGGCCGGGACGGCGACCCCTCGACGGGCTTGATGACCGGCGCGACCTTCGCGGGAATCGGGGGGCGTTTGGGATCGAGCTCGGCCGGTTTCTCGGGCTTAATCTCGAGATATTGGCCGACGTCCGCGTCGGGATGCTTGTAGCCGCCCCCGTCGCCGAAGGCCTTGGTCCCGAAGGGAGAGGTCTTCGCGGGAGCGGCGTGCGCCGTCGAGAAAAGCGCGAGCGTCACGACGAGAGCCGGGATCAAGTGTCTCACGGCCTGATTCTACCACGAGGCCCTTTCTAGGTCAATAGACCTGTACGGGTGGGCCCAAGGACCCACGCTTCGACGCGGGACCTTAAGCCCGCGAGCACGAGGCCCAGGACGGCGCCGAGGATGCAGGCCGCGGCGCCGTGCGCGACGGCGAGCGCGGCCGGCGTGCCGCCGGCGCCGATCGCGGCCACGGCCCCGGCGGGCGCCAGCAGGCCCAGGACCAGCCAGCCGCGAGGGTCCCCGAGGAATTTCCCGCCCGGCCGTCCCACGAGGATAAGCGCGAGCGTGAGGCTGGGCGTGCCGATGAGGATTTCGCGCCAGCGCCACGGCCACCACCAGAGAGCGTCGGCGGCGGCGGAGAGGCGGTCCACCGACTCCCAGACGCCGGCCGCGCGCAGGGCCGCCCTCGGCGCCAGCAGGACGGTCAGGGCCAGGATCAGCAAGAGGGCAGCGGCGATGTCCCGCACGCGCAGCGGCGAACGCCAGCGCGAGCGCAGGGCGGGGCCTTCGGAGGCGAACAACGCGGCGGCGCCCACGACGAGCGGCGCCGACAAGGTCCACAGAGTCCAATGGCGCGCGAGCGCCTCGCGGGCCTGCGGGGCGACCGCCGCCGCGGCGAGCAGGCCCGCGGCCGAAGCCGCCGCCCACGCCGCGGCGAGGCCGGCCAAGGCCTCGGGCACGGGAGCCGCGATCGGAACGCGCGCCGCGACCCAGCCGCGGACCGCGCGCTCGGCGCCGAGGCCGCTCCGAGCGGCCAGCAGCGGTCCGGCGAGCCCGATCGCGTAGAGCAGAAAGACGCGCGCCGCGCTTTCGGCCGGAGAGGGCGCGCTGGGCGGCCCGCCGTCTGGAAGCACGCCGGGCAGGCCCGCGCCCTTGACGACCTTCAGCGCTGCGCGCAGGCGCTCGATATTTTCCTCGAGCCCGGCCGAGGGGGACGGCCGAAGGACGAGCAGGCGCATCGCGCGCCCGTGCGCGGCGCGCAGAAGCTCCGGCGGGCGGGCGGCGGCGGGCAAAGACCGTATCCAGAGCCGGTGCCCGGCGACGGACACATAGGGATTGGTCGAGGCCGCGACCGGAATCAGCCCCGCCGCGGAGACCACCGCGACGACCTCCGGGTCGAAGCCCGCCGGCACGCGCGCGAGATCGACGCCCGGAGGCAGCTCGATCGAGCGGCCGCCCGAGGAGGTCGACACGTCGATGCCCCGCGCGGCCAAGGCGCCCGACAGCCGGGCCAGCGCGCTCGCGTCCTTGGCCCACAGCGAGTCGGGCTTCGGGCCGCCGCCCGCGGCGACGAGCCCGAGCGCGCGCCACTTCTCGACCTCCGCGCGCGGAAAATGGAGAGCCTCCCCGCGGGCCGCCAGCTCGGCCGCGGTCTCCTCTCGCAGCACCACCGCCGCCACGCCCATCGCCCGCAGCCGCTCCCACAGCTCCGGCGTGGAGGCCGGCGCGCGGCCGCTCAACGCGGCGAACGCCTCGGCCTCGACCGCCGGCAGGACCGCCCGTTCCGCGGGCGCCCGCGTCTCCCACACCGCGGCCGCGCCTGCCGCGGCCAGCACGACGAGCAGGGCGGATCTCGAGCGCGTCGCCGTCACTTCGCCGCGGCCTCGCGAAAGAGGGCCAGGTAGCGCTCGACGGACCGGTCCCAGGAAAAATCGGCCGCGAGGCCGGCGCGCACGCGCGCGTCCCAGGCCGGCGTGCCGTACGCGGCGAGCGCGCGGTCGAGAGCCTCCGCCAGCTCCTCGCCGCTGCCGGGCGCGCAGAGGAAGCCGTTGGCCGGCCGCCCTTCGCGCGGCTCCTCCAGAACGGTATCGCTCAGACCGCCGGTCTTGGACGCCAGCGGCACCGCGCCGTAGCGCATCGCGATCATCTGGCCGAGGCCGCACGGCTCGAAGCGCGACGGCATCAGGAACAGATCGGCCGCCGCGTAGATTCGGTGCGCGAAAGGCTCGTCGAACGACCGATGGAAGTGCACGGATCCCGCGTGCCGGCGCTCGAGCGCGGCGTACATCTCGGTCAGCGACGGGTCGCCGGTGCCGAGCATCACGAGCTGGCAGCGGTCGAGGCGCGGCTCGAGGGCGGCCAGAGCGATGTCGAGCCCTTTCTGGTAGTCGAGCCGGGACACCACGCCGATCAGCGGACGATCGCCGCGGATCTCGAGGCCGAACTCGCGCTGAAGGGCCTCTTTGCACGCGGCCTTGCCGGCGACCGCGTCATCCGGGCCGTAGCGGCGCTTCAGCGCCGCGTCCCGCGACGGGTCCCAGGCCTCGAGATCGATGCCGTTGAGGATGCCGTGGAGATCCCCGCTGCGGCGCTGAAGCAGGCCCTCGAAGCCGAAGCCTCGATCCGGCGACTCCTGGATTTCGCGCGCGTAAGCCTCGCTCACGGTCGTGAGCTTGTCGGCGTGCACGAGCCCGGCCTTGAGGTAGCTGACCTGCCCGTAGTACTCGAGCCCGTCGGCGGACCAGTCCGCGGTGCCGAAGCCGGCGGCCTCGAGCGCCGCGCGCGGAAAATTGCCCTGATACGCCATATTGTGAATCGTGAAGACGCAGCGGGTTCCCGCGAAATGCGGATCATCTTGATAGTGCCGCTTCAGGTGAGCCGCGACGAGCCCGGTCTGCCAGTCGTGGGCGTGGATCACGTCCGGCTTGAATCCCACGGCCTTGGCGCCCTCGAGCACCGCGCGCGAGAACAGCGCGAAGCGCCGGTCGTTGTCCTCGTGATCCTTCCCGGCGTTGCCGTAGAGGCCCTCGCGGTCGAAATACAGCGGGTAGTCCACGAAATAGACCGACACGCCGCGCCGGTGCAAAAAGCTGAGGCCGACGTCCACGAAGCCGCCGGAGATTGGCACCTTGATCGTCTTCGCCATCCCACCCTCGAGCGACGCCGCGCGGACCGCGCGGTACTTGGGCAGGAACAGGCACACGTCGTGGCCGAGGCCGCCGAGCCGGTGCGTCAGCGCCCCGACCACGTCGGCGAGCCCCCCGGTTTTGCAGAAGGGAACCGCTTCGCTGGCCGCGACGAGGATCTTCACCTATTTAGGCCAGAGCCCCTCGCCTTCGGCCTCTTCCTTTTTTTCCTCGGCCGGCGTCTCGCCGGGCTGCTCGGACAGAGCCTCGGCGATCACCGCCTCCTCCGTCTGCTCGGCGATCGCTTCCGCTTCGGGAGCGGGGCGCTCCGCCGCGTGCGGCGTATCGATCGGAACGGCCGGCGCGGAAGCGTCCGCGGGCGCGAAACGATCGAGGGGCGGAAGATCCTCGAGGCTGCGCAGGCCGAAGTGGCGCAGGAACTCCATCGTGGTGCCGTACATGAGCGGGCGCCCGACGGTCTCCTTGCGGCCGACGACCTTGATCAGGCGCTTCTCGAGCAAGGTCTCGAGCGCGGCGATGACCTCGACGCCGCGGATCTCCTCCACCTCGGCGCGCGTCAGGGGCTGCTTGTACGATATGATCGAGAGCGTCTCTTGCGCGGCGGTGGAGAGCCGCATCGTGGCGCGCTCGCTGAACAGCTTGCGCATGTACGGCGCCAGCTCGGGGCGAGTGGCCATCTGCCAGCCCTCGGCGACGGCGATCAGGCGGTAGCCGAGGTTGCGGTCCTCGAGCTCGCGGCGCAGGTCCTCGACGGCGGCGACGATACGGTCCTGGTCGCGGACGTTGACGAGCTTGCACAGCTCTCCGGCCGACAGCGGGCGGTCGGTGATGAACAGCAGGCCCTCGAGCGCGCGGCGCAGCAGCGCGGGATCGTTGGCGGGAGACGGCGCGGGTGCATGCGCGGCGTCATCGGGAGCCGGGGCATCCTCAACGACCGGAGCCACCTCGGCGACCGGAGTCTCTTCGGCGACCGGCTCGGCGGCTTCAGCGTCGGCGTGGTCGGCTTCAGGGCTGGACATCGGTTTCTCCTTGCGGATTGGGAGCTTCGGCGGCGGGAATTTCGGCGGCGGGAATTTCGGCGACGGGCGCTTCCTCGACGGCGGACTCGTCCTTCTTGAAAATGCTGATCTTGCCGAAATTGCCGTCCTGGCGGATGAAGATCTTCTGGAGCTTGGTCAGCTCGAGCATGGCGAGGAAGCAGGCGATGATGCCGCGCCGGCGGCGCTCGTCGGCGAACAAGTCCTCCCACGGGATCATGGGCCGCTCGGAGAGCAGGAACATGATCTTCTCCATCTTCTCCTCGATCGGGAATTCCTCGCCCTCGACGGTCTGCGAGTCGTCCTCGGCTCCCTCGAGGATGACCTGAAGGTGCGCCATCAGGTCGAACAGCGAGACGTTGGGCGACTTCTCGGCCTCCTCAAAATGCGGCGCGCCGCGGTAGTAAACGCCCGCCATCTCGTCGGCGCGGCCCATGAGGAACTTCGAGGCTTCCTTGAACTTCTGGTACTCGATGAGCTTCTGCGCGAGCTCGGCCGCCGGATCGGGGCCCTCGTCGCCCTCGAGAATCTGCTCGCTGGGCAGGAGCGACCGGGACTTCACGGCCATCAGGGTCGCCGCCATGACGAGGAAGTCGCCCGCGATGTCGAGGTCCATGTCCTTCATGAGCTCGAGGTAGGCGAGGTACTCCTTGGTGATGTGGGAGATCGGGATGTTGTTGATGTCGAGGTCGTCCTTCTTGACCAGGAACAGCAGCAGGTCGAGGGGGCCCTCGAACAGCTCGAGCGACACTTCGTAGGCCTTCTCGGTCATTTAGCGGAGCCTCATCGCGCGGCGGACGTCGTCCATCGTCTTTTGCGCGACCGCGCGCGCCTTCTTGGCGCCGTCGACGAGAATGGCGTCGACCGAAGCGGCCGTGAGCGCCTCGCGGCGCCTGCGGAATTCGTCGAACGGAGCGGACATCTCCCCGAGCAGGTCCTTCTTGCACGCGCCGCAGCCGAGCTGGCCCGCGCGGCACTCGTCGCCGCGCTTCGCGTAGAACGCCTCATCGGCGTACAGCTTGTGCATGGCGTACACGGAGCACCCGGGCGGGTTCTCGGCGCACGGCAGAGGATGGCCGGGCGAATCCGCGGCCGCGCGGGTCGGGTCGGTGTACATGCCCTTGACCTTCTTCTCGAGCGACTTCTCCGTCTCGTAGATATCGATCGCGTTGTTGTAGGACTTCGACATCTTGCGCGCGTCGACGCCGAGCACGCGCGGCGTCGGGGTCAGCAGGGGCTGGGGCTCGACCAGCACCGGGCCGAATACGTGGTTGAACTTGCGAGCGATCTCGCGGGAGAGCTCGACGTGCGGCAGCTGATCCTGGCCGACGGGCACCTTCGTGCCGTGATAGAGGAGGATGTCGGCCGCCTGCAGGACGGGATAGCCGAGGAAGCCGAAGGTGCGCAGTTCATGCTGGGCGCCCGCCGCGCCTTTTGCGGCGACCTCCGTTGAGTCCTGCTTCGTCTTGGCGAGCTCCTGGAGCTGCTCCTTCCAGGTCGGATTGTTCTCGAGCCAGCCGAGCGGCGTCACCATCCCGAGCATCAGCGCCAGTTCGGCGTGCTCCGGCACGTCGGACTGCTTGAAGATCACGCACTTGGCGGGGTCCAGCCCGGCGGCGAGCCAGTCGAGGACCATCTCGCGGCAGTTCTCTTGGAGCTTCGAGGTATCGTCGTAGCCGGTCGTCAGCATGTGCCAGTCGACGACGGAGAAGAAGCAGGCGTATTGCGACTGGAGGGCGACCCAATTCTTCAGCGCACCCCAATAATTCCCGAGGTGGAGACGGCCGGTCGGACGCATGCCGGAAAAGACGACATCCGCGCGCTTCATTCCGTCGTGGATTCTAGCGTTTCCCGACGGGCATTTCCAGGTTTTTATTAAGGAACGGGGCTCTTGGTCCGGCGGACGAGGACACCCCACACCAGGACCGCGGCGTAGAGCTTGAAGTAGCCCGCCAGCAGCGCCCACTGGCCCATGCCAAGGTTCAGCGCCGCGGCCTTAGTCGAGTTGAGCAGGGCGAGGATGACGATCGCCGCGCGCAGGCCGTTGGGGATGCCGGACTCGAGCGCCACGAGGGCAGGCGGGATCAGCAGGAAGTAGGCGTAGTCCTTGAAGCGCGGCGCGAGGAGCGCGTAGGCCGCGCAGGCAAGCAGGACGGTCGCCCGGCGCGCGGCGTTCTCGTCCTGCGCCGCGGCCCAGACGCGCCGCAGGGCCGCGACCGTCGCGGCGGCGACGAACAACGCCCACGGAACGAACAGGCGCCGGGACCAGACGTTCGCGGCCGAACGGTCGGCCCAGGCCGTCTCGAGCGCGTGCTGGACGAACCCGAGGACGGAGCAGTTGTTCGGGCCGCGCTCGTAGGGCCAGCCCTCGGCGGGGTTGGTCATGCGGGCGCGCATCGACGCGAGCAGGCCGGGGTGGATCGCCTCGTTGAGCCCGAACAGCAGGAGCATCGCGGCCCCGCCCGCGGCGAAGGCCCGCCAATTCGGCTTCGGGCGCAGCAGCACGAGCACGAGGAAGACCGCGGGTTGAAGCTTGAACTGGGCGGCGAGGGCGATCGCCGCGACGAACGCCGCGTCGTGCCCGGCCGCGTACAACGCGAAGGCAGACCAAAGCAGAACCTGCTCGACGGTCGCCGCGTTGCCGGAGTGCAGGACGACGAACAGCGGGCCGCCGAACGCCGTCAGGGCGAAGGCCAAACGGGCCGCCTCGACCCCGGGGGCGAGGAAGCGGCTTCTCCAAATATAGAGCATGATCAGGAACAGCAGGACCTGGAACGCGCTCCACGCGCGCGCGCCGAACGCGGGCGCGTAATCGACCAGCGCCGTCAGCGGCCGGAACATGTCGAAGGCCAGAGGCGGGTACAGGCATGGATAGGTGACGCCGTCGATGACGAGGTCCTGGGCGTAGGGGTCGCCGCCCCCGGCGAGGACCCGCGCGCACGACACGGTGATGTTCAGGTCCGTCACGCGGCCCGGCCGGTGCAGAAACGCCGCGGCGAGCGCCGCGGCCGCGAGCGCCAGCAGGACGCCGCGCCGGCTCATCACGACTTCGCCTTAAGCCAGGACAGCGCCGCGGGGCGCGTCTTCAGCTTGCCCTCGCGCTGGAGGCGGGCGGCCTCGTCCAACAAAGTGTGGAACTCCGGGCCGGGCTTGTGCCCGCGCGCGATGAGGTCCGAGCCGGCAAGGAAGCACGGCTTCAGCGCGGACGGCGGCAGGTCGCGGAGAAAACGGCGGACGGCGGAGAGCGCAAGCGGGTCGGGCGCCACGCGCGGCGACTTGTCCGAGAACGCCAGCGCCAAGGCCTCGTGCAGCAGCGTCCGGCGATGATGCGGGTGCGGGAAGGCGTCGACGAAGGCGCGTCCCTTCGCCGGGCCGAGCGCCAGCGCGAGCGCCGCCAGGCGCGCCTCGACGCCGGCCGGCAGGGCGAGCTTCCACGGGAGCTCGGGATGGAGCAGCGCGAGATAGCCCCAGGACTTGAGCAGCGCGAACGCCCCGCGCGGATCCTTCTCGGTCAGCAGGCACTCGAGCTCGTGGAGGAGGCGGTGCGGCGACAGCTTGCCCGCGACGCCGGACGACAGGGCGGCCTTCGCGTCGTCCACCATGTCGGGCGCGGGATAAAACTTGAGGCGGGCCAGGAAGCGCGCGGCGCGGAAGACGCGCGTGGGGTCGTCGCGAAAGCTCTCGCGGTGCAGCACGCGCAGGACGCGGTCCTTCAGGTCGCGAAGCCCGCCATAGGGATCGGTCAGCTCGTGCGAGCCGTCGTCGAGACGCACGGCGAGCGCGTTGATCGTGAAATCCCGCCGGTAAAGGTCGATCGAGATCGCGACGCCGGTGCGGTCCACGATCGGCAGGCTCGCGGGCTCGGGATAGCGTTCGGCGCGCGTCGTCGCGACGTCGATGCGATACTTGCCTTTCGACACGATGCGCCGCGTGCCGAAGCGCCCGAACGTCTCGACGGAGCCGCCGAGGAGCCGGGCCGCGGCGTCCGCGACCGGATCAGGCGCGCCCGCGACGGTCAGATCGAGGTCGAAGTTGGGGCGGCGCATCAGCCAGTCGCGCACCGGGCCCCCGACGGCGTACAAAGGCGAGCCGCTCGCGCGCGCCGCCTCGGCGAGCGGCCGAAGGATCTTCGCCGCGGCCTCGGGAACGGCGACGCGGCCGGCGCGTCCGCTCAACGCGCCGCCATCGCGGCCGGCGGCAGGCCCGCGGACGGATTCTTCTCCAGCTCTGCGAGGTAATCGGACCAGGCCGTGAGGCGGTCGTTGGCCGCGACGATCATCCGGATGCCCGCGACGATTCCTTCGCGGGTCGCAGTCCGGCCCGTGTACGGCAGCCGCGACGGCGCGCCGTGCGCGCGCGCCCACGCGGGGCTCGCCTTGTACACCGAAAGCTTCAGGTCGTTGGCGAAGAAGGCCATCACGTCCCGCTCGTCGCGGCGCCAGTCCTCGAGCTCCAGCAGCTTGGCCAGGCCTTCGGGACCGAAGAACACCTCGGGCTCGTGGCCGACCGGCAGATGATCGCCAAGCGCCTCCCGCATCGCGGCGAAGTCCGCGGTCATCTTCGCGCGCCACTTCGCCTCTTCGGCTTTGTAAGAGGTCGGGAAGACGAAGGCCAGGATCTCGTCGTCGGGCTCGTAATAGATCCACGCCGCCTCGGGCAGGAAGGCCGCGCCGCAGGACGGGCAGAGAAGGAGATTGCACTCCATCGCCTTGGCCTGGTCGCGCAGGAGCGTGTCCTTGCCGCCGTGGACGAAGCTCCAGATCGGGGCGTCGAAGCCGTCCGTGCAGGAGGGGCAGTTCGCCTCGACCGTTCCTTGAAATGACATGGGGATGATTATACGAATCCCGCGCGGAATTAGCGCGTCAAACGGCGAAAGTATTCTTTGATCGCGGAGTCGTGGGCGCCCGGGCGAGGCTCGCGCAGGGAGCGCTCGAGCTCCTCGCGCAGCTCGCGGGGCGGCCGGTATTCGTCGGCGGAGGGCAGGCGCACACGGCCCGTCGAGGCTCCGCGCGCGCCGCGCGGCGCGCCGCGCACGACGCCGCCCGGCATCTCAAACGGCTGGCTCAAGCCCTCCCCGGCGCCGCGCGGACCGGATTCTCCGCCCTTCTGTCCGTTGGAGGGATCCTTGTCCCCGTCCTGCAGGATCGCGAGCGCCGCCTCGCCGCGCCGCAGGCCCTCGGTCGCGTCGCCGCGACGCAAGGCTTGCTCGCCCGCCGTCTGCTCCGACATCGCGTCGTCGATGCGGCGCACCGGCCCTCCGGGCATGTAGCCGAGAAGCCCGGCCGCGTCGGACACCTCGCGGCGCAGGCGGGCCGCCGCCTGGCGCGCGTCGGACTGCGTATCGGCCGCCTCGCGCGTCGAGGCGGGATCGAGCGCGGCTGCGCCGACGCCGCGCTCGAGCGCGTCGGCGGCGCCGTCGAGCGTCTTCGCCGCGGCCTCGTGCACGGCGGCGCGGGCCTTGTCCGACAAGGCGGACAGGCGCGACTGCCCGGCCGCGGCGCGCAGCTGCCTGACCGCCTCGTCGGCCTTGCCGAGCTTGAGGCTCTCTCTCGCGGCGCGCGCCGCGCGTTCGGTCTCGGCGGAAGGAGCCGAAGCCAGCGCCGTGTCGACCGCGTCCTGGGATTTAAGCAGGAGCTCCTTCTGCGCGCGAACCGTCCCCGCCAGACGCGCGTTCTCTCGCCGGCGCGCGGCCTCGACGGCTTTCTCCTGGCGCGCGACGGCTTCGCGCCACGACTGGGCCACCTTGCCGGCGCCCTCCCGGGCGCGGTCCGCCTGCGACCGAGAGGCGCGCTTGCCCGATTCGCGCAGGCCTTTGGCGACCCGCGACAGCTTCTCCGCGAGGTCCTTCGCCGCCTTGGCGGCTCCGGCGGCGTCGCCGTTCTGCAGAGCTTGGCGCAGGGCGCTCGCGGACTCGCGCGCGCCCTCGAGCGGCAGCTCCTGAACCCGGCTCGTCTCCTCCGACGCCTCAGGAAGCGCGTCGATGCTCCGGCGCAGCTCGGCGAGCGCGGCATCCACGGAATCCAGGGCCCTCTGCAGCTCGGCCGCCTGGGGCGGGGCGAGCTTGCCCTTCATGCTTTCGATGGAGGATTGAAGCTCGCGCCCGTCGCGCTCGGCGTCGAAGGCGCGATCGGACATGTCCTGGGCGTGCTGCACGCTGGCGCCCGCGCGCAGGGCCGCGGCGGCGGAGCGAGCCTGCTCGGCCAGGGCCGTCTGCTCGCGCGCGGCCTTCGGCAGGTCGCCCTGGGCTAGCGCCGCGTCGGCCTTGGGCAGGCCTTCCATGCCGGCCGCCGCGAGGCTCTCGGCCGCGGCGGCGGCCTGATCGGCGAGGCCGGGATTGGCGCGAGGATCGTCGCGCATCGCCTCGTTCCACGCCATCAACGCGCCCGCGGCGGTGGACCACAGCCCGGCCACGGGCCGCGCCGTCTCGCGCGCGGCCGCCTCGTCGCCGGAGGCGGCGGCCTTCGCGGCCGCCTCGGCCGCCGCCGCCGCGCGCTCGAGCGTCGCGAGCGCCTTTTCGCGCGCCGCGAGCGCCGCGGTGTGCGCGGCGTCGACGTCGACGATTTCGACCGAGCCCTTTTCGGAGCGCGCGGTCTGAGGCGGTGAGGCGTCGTCGGCGGCCTCGAGCCAGAACTCGACGACGGCGCCCGGAGCGTAGTCCCGCAGCGCCAGCGGCGCGTCGCCGAGCGTCTCCGACGAGCCGCGTTCAACCGTCAGCGCGCGACGAAGAGGGTGCGCGCCGCTCCGCGGAACTACGACGAGCTCAAGCCGCGACAGCGCCCCGTCGTCGCGCGCGGCATAGGCGATCGTCACGGTGTCGCGCGGCCCGGCCTGCAGCGGCACCTGGGGAGACAGCATTTCCACGGAGGGCTTCGCGTCGCCGAGAACGGACAGGGCGTAGGCCGGCGGCGACGGATCGCGCCGGCCGTCGGCCGCGAGGAGGATGAACGACAAGGTCGCGTCCTCCTGAGCCAGCAGGCCGCCGGTCCAGGCGCCGTCGGCGCCGGCGCGCATCGCGATCGGCGCGGGCAAGGCGGACAGGCGCAGAGCGGCCGAGGCGAGCGGAGCGTCGGCCTCTCCCCGCACCGAGATCCAGTCGCCGCGCCGCGCGCTCACGGGCGCGTCCTCCCCGAGCGTGAAGGTCTTCGTGCCCCGAGAGCCATGGACGATCGCCTTCGCGTCCTTGAAGCGGGGCGCGGGAATCGGGCTCAGCCGACGGGAGCTCGTGACCAGATCGCGGCGGCGCGCGCGATAGTCGAGCGCGCCGGTCAGCGCGCCCGTTTCGAAGGAAGCGCCCCCCGCCTCGACGACGTCCCACGGTGCCTGACGCCAAGCGCCGTCGGCGCCGCGCGTCTCGAGCATGAGGTCCGCGCCGCGCAGGCCGGCGGCCGCGCCCTCCGGCGTGAGCCGGGCGGCCACCGAGACCGACGAGCCCCAATCCACGCTCGCGTCGCCGGGAAGAAGGGCGACGAGACGGTCGAGGGGCGCATCTCGCCAAGGCGCCAGCACGCGCGTCCACGAGCCGCGCGCCCCGATAGCCAGGATCAGCGCCGCGGTAGCGGCGAGCAGCCCCGCGCGCGCCGCGCGCGAAGGGGTCCACACGTAGAGCGCCGCGTCCGGCAGGCCCCCGGCCAGCGCGTCGGCGCGCGACAGATGCTCGCGGCGCAGACCGTCGGACACGCCTTGGCCGCCGCGGTCCTCGCGCAGCGCCCACGCGGGCGCGAACATCGACCGCGTCTCGGGCCAGCGGCGCGCGGCGTCGGTGAATACATCGGCCCACTTCTGGGCGCGCCAGGGCCGGATCAGGCCGCGCCAAAGATGCGCTCCCAGCGCGGCCGCGCCCGTCAGCCACGCGGCCGACCGAAGCGCCTGGGGCAGGGAAAGGAAGCGATCAGCCGCGGCCAAGGCGCCGGCGGCGGCCAGCCCCCAGCCCAAGGCGCGCAGGCCGGCTTCGAGGGTCAGGACACGGCGGCGCTGAAAACGCCAAGCGAGCGCGCGTTCTTCAAGGCTCATGCGACCAGTTTACCCGATTAAACGGCTTCGGGAACGGCCGGGGAGGAGAGGCGGTCTTCGACCTCGCGGACGTCGCGCAGGGCCTGGCGGCGGCGGTCGATGGAGAGCTCGGGCAAGCGCCGCTTGTCGTGGTCGCGTTCGATTTCCATCAGGATGTCCTCGGCGCGCACCGACTCCGCATAAGGCTTGGCGTGGAACATCGAATGCCAGCCGGTTTGAATCTCGCGCACCGCGTCCCACTCGTGAAGGATCGTCTCGAGGAGAGTCTTCAGCACCATGCCCACGCCCACGAGACCGACCGTGAGGGTGAACATGAACTTGACGTACATCTCCATGGAGCTCATACCGACATTGTAGCCGCGGCGCCGCGGCCGCGCATGGGCCAAAGGTCCTAGATCGACCTCAGCCTTTTGCCGTAGCCCGCGGCCAGCGCCGCCATGCCGACCGCCATGCCCGCGGTGGTCCAGGCCGCGCCGATCCGCGAGGCGACGCCCCCCGCGACGAAGCTCCCGACCGGCGAAAGCCCGATAAAGATCATCGAGTAGAAGCTCATGACGCGGCCCCGATGACGATCGTCCGACAGCTCCTGAAGCGCCGTGTTCGCGCCGGCCAGCACGCGGATCGCGAACCATCCCATCAGCGCCATGAAGAAGCAGGACGCCCCGAAATGACGGGACCAGGCCATCCCGGCCAGCGCGACGGCCATGCCGGCCGAGCCCGAGACCATCTCGGCCCCCATCCCCGCGGCGCCGCGCCGCCCGGCCAGAGCCAACGCGCCGATCATCGCGCCCGCGCCCGAAAAGGAGGAGAGGATTCCGAGGCCTTTGGCGCCGGAGTGCAGAACGTCCTCGGCGAAGACAGGCATCAGCGTATAGACCGGCAGGCCCACGAGCCCCACGACCGTGAGCGCCATGAGCACGAGGCGGATGGGCTCATGGCCGAAGGCGTAGGCCATGCCGTCGCCGATCTCCCGCCACGGCCCGCCGCGAGGCTCGGAAGGCGGCGGCTGGCGCACGTGGCGCATCGCCTTCAGCGCGAAGAGCACGGCGACGTAGCTGACGGCGTTGAACGCGAAGCACCCCGCCTCGCCCGCGTAGGCGATGGCCAGGCCCGCGAGCGCCGGGCCCACGATGCGCGAGGCGTTGACGATGGTCGAGTTGAGAGCGATCGCATTATGCCGGTGCTCGACGGGCACCAGCTCGCCGATCAGCACCTGGCGCGCGGGCATGTCGAACGCGTTGACCACGCCGAGGCCGAGAGAGAGAGCGAACACGTGCCAGACCTCGATCTGCCCGCCCCAGGTCAGCAGCGCCAGCAGCGCGGCCTGGATCATGGCGAGGAACTGCGTGCGCTTGACCAGGCGCAGATGGTCGGCATGGTCCACGGCGAAGCCGGCGTAGAAGCCGAGCACGAGCACCGGGAGTTGCGCGACCAGCGCGACGAGCCCGAGCATCAGCGGGTCCCTCGTCAGGCGGTAGATGAGCCAGGCCTGAGCGGTGTTCTGCATCCAGGACCCGGTCAGCGAGACGAACTGGCCGAAGAAGAAAAGCCGGAAGTTCCGGTGGCTTAAGGCCGCGAACATATCTCCGAGGCGCGGTCGAGCAGGGCCGCCGCGCGCGGCGAAAGGGATTTCGCGTCCAGAAGCTCCGTCAGCTGAGCCGCCGTGCGCGCGCCCAGCGTCGCCGACGCGACGAAAGGCTTGCTCAGCACCCAGCCGAGCGCCGCCTGCGCACAGGTCGACCCCTCGAGCGCGGCGACGCGGCGCAGGACTTCGACGACGGCGGCGCCGCGCTCGGGCGCGACATAGGGGAACGCGTCCGCGGCCGCGCGGCGCCCCTTCGCTCCCTTGCCGCTGAGCAGGCCGCCGGCGAGCGGGCTCCACGCGACCAATGACGTATCCGGGGCCTGATCGTTCTCGGCGAAGCGGGCGACGAGGCTGTACTGGACCTGGTTGAAGTGAAAGCGCCCGCCCGCGGCCGCGAACTGCTCGCCGGAGAAGTTGGAGCAGCCGAGGACCCGAACCTTGCCCGCCTTGACGGCCGCCTCGAGCGCCGCGAGGCTCTCCTCCAGCGGAACCTCGAAATCCCAGCCGTGCGGCATGTACAGGTCGACGTGATCCGTCTTCATGCGCTTGAGGCTGCCGTCGAGCGCGCGCTTGATCCAGCGCGCGGACAGGCCGCCGGACGCGCGGTCGCTCAGGTCCATCTGGCCCAGCACCTTGGTCGCCAGGAGCAGCTTTTTTCGCCGGCCCTTGAGCAGGCGGCCGAGCATCTCCTCGGCGGCGCCGCGCCCGTAGATGTCCGCGGTGTCGAGCAGGGTCACGCCGCGCTCGAGCGCGAGGTCGATCAAGGACGACGCGGCCTTGTCGTCGATCGCGCCGATTCCATGCCAGTCCGCGCCGAAGTTCATCGTGCCGAGCGACAGCGCCGAGACCTGTACGCCGGACC